>Ga0209123_1000095_pt1 | contig 149093 bp, 96 predicted proteins | sample BarGraIncu00431A_FD_184500 | JGI IMG/M metagenome (GOLD analysis project Ga0209123, IMG submission 184500) | Arctic peat soil microbial communities from Barrow, Alaska, USA - Barrow Graham LP Incubations 004-31A (SPAdes) (version 2) | ecosystem: Environmental > Terrestrial > Soil > Wetlands >... | reverse complement strand
TTATAATAGCGCTTTTATCTTCCTTTTTCATAAACTTTTAATTTTATTCTTCAATTGATTTGGGTTCAATCTTAATACCCATACTCATTGTGCTTGAAAGATAAATGCTCTTTACATAAGTACCTTTTGCGGAAGTGGGTTTCAGTTTCATCAAAGTAGAAACGAATTCTCTGGTATTTTCTACAATTTGATCAGCTGTAAAAGAAACTTTTCCTACTGAAGTGTGTACGATACCGTATTTATCAACTTTAAAGTCGATTTTTCCTTGTTTTACTTCTTTAACTGCTTTAGCTACTTCGTTGGTAACAGTACCACTTTTTGGATTTGGCATTAAACCACGTGGGCCTAAAATACGTCCTAGAGCGCCTAATTTACCCATGATAGCAGGCATAGTGATGATTACATCCACATCAGTCCATCCACCTTTGATTTTTTCGATATATTCATCTAGACCTACGAAATCTGCACCTGCTTCTTTAGCAGCTGCTTCTTGGTCAGGAGTACATAATGCAAGAACCTTTACTTCTTTTCCAGTTCCATTTGGCAACGACACAACGCCGCGTACCATTTGATTGGCTTTACGTGGGTCAACACCTAAGCGTACATCTATATCAACAGAAGCATCGAATTTTGAGTTGGTAATTTCTTTTACCAATCCAGCCGCTTCCTTTAGAGAATAGGTTTTTCCTGCTTCAATTTTTTCTAAAGCTAACCTTTGATTTTTTGTCAGTTTACTCATTTTAATTGAAGTTTATTAATTATTTTTATTAGGAAAAGTACCTTTTACGGTAATACCCATACTTCTAGCTGTACCAGCAACCATTTTCATAGCTGCATCTAATTCAAAACAATTCAAGTCAACCATTTTGTCCGAAGCAATAGCTTCTACTTGTTCCCAAGTAATTTCAGCTACTTTCTTACGGTTAGGCTCCGCCGATCCACTTTTCAATTTTGTTATTTCTAACAATTGAATAGCAACTGGAGGAGTCTTTACAACGAAGTCGAAAGATTTATCAGTATAATAGGTGATGACTGCCGGTAGAACTTTTCCCGGTTTGTCTTGGGTTCTGGCATTAAATTGTTTGCAAAACTCCATAATATTGATCCCTTTAGAACCTAACGCAGGACCTACTGGGGGAGACGGGTTTGCAGCCCCTCCTTTAATCTGTAATTTAATAAGTCCAGCAATCTCTTTAGCCATAATAATTTAATTTTTGTTGTTAAACTGGTGTCGTCGATTTGTAACAGCAATCAACTACTCCTTTTCTACTTGTGTGAAAGACAATTCGAGCGGGGATTTCCGTCCGAAAATCATAACCATAACTTTGAGTTTTTTCTTCTCTGTGTTTACTTCCTCAATGATTCCACTAAAGCCGGTAAAAGGACCAAAGATCACTTTTACGGTTTCTCCGACGTAGAAAGGCGTTAGCATTTCTTCTTCAGTTTCTTGTAGCTCATCAACTTTGCCCAAAATACGATTCACTTCCGAAGGACGAATCGCTGTAGGTACATTGTTTTTTTCACCTAAGAATCCAATAACGTTTGGGGTGTTGCGTAAGCGGTGAGGAATTTCACCAATCAGATAAGCTTCTATCAATACATAACCAGGCATGCAACTACGTTCTTTTGTAATTTTCTTGCCATTACGAATCTGATAAACCTTCTCAGTAGGAATCAATACCTGAGCAACATACTGACCAAGATCCGAATTTTTGATTTCTGCATCAATATACTCTTTTACCTTGCTCTCTTTTCCACTAATAGCACGCATTACGTACCATTTAAAATTTGTTGTCTCAGACACTTTATTGACCTCCATTGATTAAATTAAGACAGTAATCCGTAAACGAATTTCATGATAGCTTCGAAACCGGTATCCATAAGCCACACTATCAATGCAATAATGATGGAAGCAATTAATACCACCACTGCACTGTTAGTCAGTTCTTGACGTGTAGGCCAAGAAACCTTTTGAACAAGTTCCGAATAAGACTCTTTGATATAGCTAATTATCTTCATATGTAAATAGAATTTGCACGGGCAGAGAGACTCGAACTCCCGACACCTGGTTTTGGAGACCAGTGCTCTACCAACTGAGCTACGCCCGTATGTTAAGTCGTTTCCCGTTTCCGAAAAACGACTTTTTGTTTTGAAAAACTTCTTAAATTACTTTTTCAATCTTACTACTCACCTCATGGGAGGTTGGGAAAGATTAGTATTAGTCAAGAAGTTCTGTGATTTGTCCTGAACCTACTGTACGACCACCTTCGCGGACTGCAAAACGTAAACCTACGCTACAAGCTACTGGGTAAATCAATGTTACAGTTAATTCTAAGTTGTCACCTGGCATTACCATCTCAGTTCCTTCTGGAAGAGTGATTTCACCTGTAACGTCCAATGTACGGATATAGAATTGTGGACGGTAACGGTTGTGGAATGGAGTATGACGACCGCCTTCTTCTTTTTTCAAGATATAAGCAGCAGCTTTGAATGAAGTATGAGGAGTTACTTTTCCCGGGTGGGTAATAACCATACCACGTTTGATACTTTCTTTGTCGATACCACGAAGCAATAAACCTACGTTATCACCAGCTTGACCATCATCAAGAATCTTACGGAACATTTCAACACCAGTTACAACAGATTTCAATGCACCTTGACCTAGACCAATGATTTGAACTTCTTCACCAGTTTTGATTTTACCAGTCTCGATACGTCCAGTTGCTACAGTACCACGACCAGTGATCGAGAATACATCCTCAACAGGCATCAAGAAAGGTTTATCAACATCACGAACAGGTAATTCGATCCAGGTATCAACGGCATCCATCAATTCCATGATTTTATCTTCCCATTCTGGAACACCATTCAATCCACCAAGTGCAGAGCCTTGGATAACTGGAGTGTTGTCACCATCGAAATCATAGAATGAAAGCAATTCACGCATTTCCATTTCTACTAATTCCAACATTTCAGGATCGTCAACCATATCACATTTGTTCATAAAGATAACCAAACGAGGCACGTTTACTTGGCGAGCCAAAAGGATATGTTCGCGTGTTTGTGGCATAGGACCATCAGTTGCAGCAACTACAATGATAGCACCGTCCATTTGAGCAGCACCCGTTACCATGTTCTTCACGTAATCCGCGTGACCTGGACAGTCAACGTGCGCATAGTGACGTAAAGCTGTTTGGTATTCAACGTGAGCAGTATTGATAGTAATACCACGTTCTTTTTCTTCTGGAGCATTATCGATAGAATCGAATGAACGCGTTTCACAAAATCCTCTTTTTGCAAGTACCATAGTAATTGCAGCGGTCAAGGTAGTTTTACCGTGGTCAACGTGTCCAATAGTACCTACGTTTACGTGGGGTTTTGACCTGTCAAATTTTTCTTTTGCCATAACTCAAAGATTATTTAATTATTAATTTATATGTTTTATAAAAGCTACAAAGTTGAGCTGTTGATGAGAATTGAACTCGCGACCTCTTCCTTACCAAGGAAGTGCTCTACCACTGAGCTACAACAGCAAAAATGGAGCGAAAGACGGGACTCAAACCCGCGACCCTCAGCTTGGAAGGCTAATGCTCTATCAACTGAGCTACTTTCGCAAATTGATTCATATTATTTAGCTCATAATGAATTGTGTATTATGAATTAGAAATTATGAATTGATTTTGTGGGCAGTGAAGGATTCGAACCTCCGAAGTCGAAAGACAGCTGAGTTACAGTCAGCCCCAGTTGGCCACTTTGGTAACTGCCCATTTTCAATTTTGTTACTAAAAAATAAAGATCGCTGAGCCTCTTGTCGGATTCGAACCAACGACCCCGAGATTACAAATCACGTGCTCTGGCCAACTGAGCTAAAGAGGCAAAGTGCTATTCCATAAAGGTTTTAGCGATTAAAAAGCCGTTTAAATACTGCTATTCAAACGGCTTGCAAATGTACGATATTTTTTTGGACTACAAAACATTTGTAGAAAAAAATTATTTATTCGTTGCTTTTTCTTTGTATTTACGTATCTGTTTCTCTAAGGCTTCGATAGTTAGGTCTACTGCTTCTTCGAAAGAATCGCATGTTTTCGAGGCGAAGAAATCTACATTTGGGATTGAAATCTTAATTTCAGCTTCTTTATTTGATGCTGTTTCGGGTTTCACCACCTTTAAATATACTTCTATATTTAGTATTTCGTCAAAAAACTTTTCTAGCTTCAATGTTTTCTTATTGATGTAAGATTCTAATCCAGCTGTTGCATCAAAATTAATTGATTGAATTCTTAGTTTCATAATTTCCTCCTTTTTTATTTTGCTCTCGGATGAGCATGTTTATATATATTGTTTAATTCCTCAAAACTCGTGTGTGTATATACTTGTGTTGCCGCGAGGCTAGTATGACCCAGTAGATCTTTCACTGCGTTTATGTCTGCTCCTCCATTAAGTATACTTGTGGCGAATGTGTGCCGAAGTACGTGCGGGCTTCTTTTGTGTAGGCTGCTTACTCCTGACATTGTGTTGTGAACCATGTTGTAAATCAACTTAGGGTAAAGCTTTTTTCCATTTTCTCTTAAAAACAAATTTGCAGCAAGAATTTCGAGTTTGCTGTTTCGTAATTCAATGTACTCTGATATTTCTTTGCATAACGCATTGCTTATTGGAATGATGCGTTGTTTGTTTCTTTTTCCAATCACTCGCAAATTTTCGTTTGCCAAATCTACATCTTTATCTTCTATCGAAATGAGTTCTGCTAGTCGTATTCCTGTTTGGTAAAAAACGGAAATGATGAGCTGGTCTCTGATGGACTTGAAATTGTTAGGAATGAATTTGTTTGCCAAAACGTTATTCATTTCGTTTTCTTTAAAAAACGCTGGAATGGGCTTTTTTGTTTTTGGTAAAATTATTTTTAATGTTGGATCTTGTTTTGCAAATCCACGAACCAATAAAAATTTCCAAAAAGACTTGAGTGTTGATATTTTGCGAGAAAGACTGCGAGCCGAAATGTTGATTGACATTAATGAAAGAGTCCATTGCTGAATTTGTTGTGAACTAATGGCGGTAGGGTTGATTTCCTGTGGTTTAATTGTTAGGAAATCGCAGAATTGATATAGGTCAGTACGATATGACAAAACAGTATGAAAAGAATAGTTCTTTTCATACTGTAAATATTGCAGAAATTCGTTCACCATAATCGTATGTTCAATTCTGCAACGAAGATAGGCTAAAAAAGTTGGGAATACAAGTTTTCCCTCGTGTTTTTACTATTCTTCGCGAAGATTTTTCTTCTCAATGTAAACCGCGTGCATCATTTCGTCGCGTTTTACGATAGAAGGTTTGTCAAAGCATTGACGACGACGTAATTCTTTTACAACGCCTGTTTTTTCAAATTTACGTTTGAATTTTTTTAATGCTCTTTCGATGTTTTCGCCTTCTTTTACTGGAACTACGATCATAATTACTAATTATTTAATGTATATGTTTCTGTTTTTTCTTTCGGACTGCAAAAATAGACAATCATTTTCGATTGGCAAACTATTTTAGGATGTTTTTTGTGCTGAAGCTGAGAATAATGTTGAAAATTATAAATATCGTTGAACATCAGAATTTTACATTCGTAAGTAATCAATCAAATGAATTGTGCAAAAACGTCAAAATATTTAGATTGATTGCATACGTATTGCTTAAAGTGTTAGCAGTATTTGCTCAACTATTTTCATTCCTTCGGAGGCTCCTTTTTGAATTACGGTGACATTCTCAGGTGCGTTTGATATCTTTTGAGGATCAATCAAATAAATGGGAACATTGGGTTTTGCGTAATTTACCAAGCCTGCGGCAGGATATACCTGTAGCGATGTCCCTATAATTATAAGAATATCTGCTTGTTTTACAATTTCCTGTGCTTGTTCAATCGTTGGAACCACTTCTCCAAACCACACAATGTGCGGTCGCAACTGAAAGCCTTTCGGGCAATTGTCGTTTAAATGTATCTCCAAGTCGTTTGGGTCAATATCGAATACCTCGCCACCAGCACCGGTAGATCGTACTTTCATTAGTTCTCCGTGCAAATGTAGAATATTGCTGCTACCTGCTCGTTCGTGCAGATTATCAACATTCTGTGTGATAATTTGTACGTCGAATTTGGTTTCTAAATTTGCCAATGAGACATGGGCAAAATTGGGTTGACAGTTTACTAATTGCTTACGTCGTTGGTTGTAAAAATCTAAAACCAGCGTAGGATTACGGCGAAATCCATCTGGTGTTGCTACATCATCAATGTTGTGTTCTTCCCAAAGTCCACCTGCATCACGAAAGGTTTTTATTCCACTTTCTGCACTTATTCCAGCGCCGGAAAGTACTACAATTTTTTTCATCTTTTTAGTTTTAATTCGGATTACAAAGATAGGCATACTTTACTGTAAGTGTACCGTAACTATCATTTATGCCAAATATTAGCAGCATGATTTTATTTCTTATATTTGTACTTCAATTTTAATGCCGAATTATGGATACTGCTTTTTTACAAATGGATGGATATCAATTGTATGTCAAAAGGCTTAGCTCTTCTACGGTTAAGGACAATTTGCCGACAATGTTTTTTTTTCACGACTCGTGGGGATGTGTTCAATTGTGGGGTGACTTTCCTAAAAAGGTTTCGGAAATAGCGGGGTTAAATGCCTTGTTGTATGACAGACGGGGATACGGAAAGTCATCTGATTTTGCGGTCACTGAACGAACGGAACAGTATCTGCATGATGAAGTTCATGAGTTTATTCGGGTCATGGATGCGTATAATATCGAAAATGCAGTGATTTATGGGCATAGTGATGGTGCAACCATTGCTTTAATTGCTGCTGCTTTATATCCTTCGCGGGTTAAAGGATTGTTGCTCGAAGGCTCGCACAGCTTTATAGAGAACTCGGGCAAAGCAGCCGTATTGGCTACCCGCGAACGTGCGAAAGAGAATAATTTGCTTACCAGTCTGGAAAAATATCATGGCAGTAAAACCCCAAAACTTTTTCGCTTGTGGCACGAAACATGGCTGAGCGATTTTTTTTCAAAATGGACGATAGTACCTATCTTGAATAGAATATGTTGCCCGGTGTTGGCGTTTCAAGGAGAGAGTGATGAGTTTGGCACTATTGAGCAATTAAATGTTTTGAAAAAAGAAATTTCAACCGATGTTACTATCGTAGAAATCAGGAATGCAGCACATACGCCTCGTAAAGAGGCAGAAACTGAAACGATGGCTTTGTTGACGAATTGGCTTAAAACGATTCCCTGGTTGAAGTAAAAACTCGGTGACGAAGCTTGGGTGAACCGGTGATGTTTAAACTTCTTGCTATCGTCAATTAGTGAAAAATCAGTATCTTTGCGGCTTATTTAGATTCAGATGAAAAAAATACTCTCTATTTTACTTATAGTTATTCAGGTTTCGGCCTGTAATCAAGCCACTAAAAGTGCTCAAAAGACTGAGAAAACTGTTGAGGTTCCAACGTTTTCAGCAGACTCTGCATATCAGTTTGTCCAAAATCAAGTTGATTTTGGACCGCGCGTGCCCAATACGGATGCTCAGTTAGCTTGTGCTAATTATCTTTCAGCAAAGTTGAAGGGCTATGGTGCTCAGGTTATTGAACAAAAGGCCGATGTGAAAGCATTTGATGGTAAAACATTACGATCGATTAATATTATTGGTTCATATAATCCAAAGGCGGAGACCCGCGTGTTGCTTTTTTCGCATTGGGATTCACGTCCGTGGGCCGATAATGATCCAAACCCTAAAAACCATGACAAACCGGTGATGGGTGCTAATGATGGAGCAAGCGGGGTCGGGGTTTTGCTGGAAATGGCCCGACAAATGGGTAAATCTTTGCCTGGTGTAGGTGTTGATATTGTCTTTTTTGATGCAGAAGATTATGGTGCTACTGCCAATTATAGTACTCAGAATACCGAAGATTCGTGGTGTTTGGGAACGCAGTATTGGGCGAAAAACCCACATGTTCCAGGATATACGGCTAAATATGGTATTTTACTTGATATGGTTGGCGGAACCCGGGCTACTTTTTTTCGTGAGCAGGGATCGGAACAATATGCTGCCAATGTGGTTGATAAAGTATGGTCGCAAGCTGCTAGCTTAGGTTTTGGGCAGTATTTTGTGAACCAGGCAGGAGGTATGATCACTGATGATCACGTGTATGTAAATCAAATTCGTGGAATTCCGAGTATCGATATTATTCAATATGATCCCAAATCAGGCGGATTTGCCGGTTATTGGCATACTGTAGATGATGTCATGAAAAATGTAGATAAAAATACGCTGGGAGCTGTTGGTACAACATTGATGCATGTGGTGTATAACGAAAAATAAATTCGCCCAGATGTGCGAAATTTGTGTCTACCTACTGTAGACGGATTCAAAATGAATAGCAATGAAATTTAAAAAGATAGCTGTAAAAATTGGGAGTAATGTGTTGACCCGTGCAGATGGTACGTTGGACATTACCCGCATGTCGGGACTGGTAGATCAGATTGCTCAATTGCATAAAAAAGGGGTTGAAATTGTTTTGATTTCTTCGGGTGCAGTTGCCTCCGGGCGAAGCGTATTGGGTATTGACCGAAAAATGGATGTGGTAGATCAACGTCAGCTTTTCTCTGCTGTGGGACAAGCAAAATTGATAAATCATTATTGGGATTTGTTTCGCGAACATGGCATAACAGTTGGACAAGTGCTTACCACTAAAGAAAATTTTAGCAGTCGCCGTCATTATCTTAATCAACGTAACTGTATGAAGGTTATGCTTGAAAATAATGTACTTCCCATTGTAAATGAGAATGATACAGTTTCGGTTTCTGAGTTGATGTTTACTGATAATGATGAACTTTCAGGATTAATTGCATCGATGATGGATATGCAGGCACTCATCATTCTGAGCAATATCGACGGCATTTTCAATGGTTCGCCGGCTGATCCGGAATCCAAAGTGATACGACAAATAGAGAAAGGGCAAGATATTTCGGACTTTATTCAAAGCTCAAAATCAACTTTTGGAAGGGGTGGTATGCTTACCAAAACGACTATTGCACGCCGAATAGCTGATCAGGGTATTGATGTGTTTATTGCGAACGGTAAAAAGGATGGCATTTTGTTGCATTTACTGGATAAGAGAAGTGAGGTGGTTTGTACGCGTTTTGTGGCTTCTACCGGCGATGTATCGAGTGTAAAGAAATGGATTGCGCATAGTCAGGGCTTTGCTAAGGGTGAAATTCATGTGAACGAAAATGCTGCAAAAGCGTTGACTGGTGATAAAGCTGTGAGTCTCCTGCCAATTGGTGCAACGAAAATTGTTGGTGATTTTGAAAAAGACGATATTGTAAAAATAATAGATGAAAATGGTGTTGAACTTGGTGTAGGAAAAGTACAGTACGATAGCTCAAAAGCCTTAGAAATGCTTGGAAAGAAAAACCAAAAGCCATTGGTGCATTGTGATTATTTATATTTGGAATAGCTGCTGTCCATTTTTATAGAAATGATATAGGGTTTTATAAAAAAAAGAATTTGTAATAATATGATACAGAATATATCCTGGAAACAATCCGCTGTTTATGCTTCCCGTTCGTTGAACCTGGTGAGCGACAAAATTATAAATCAGGTGTTACTTGAATTGGCTGACGAAGCCGTGGTACAAACCGAAATGATTTTGGCTGAAAATGCTAAAGATTTGGAGGCTAAGGAAATAAGTAATCCGATGTACGATAGACTTTTGCTTACAAAAGAACGTATTGAAGGGATTGCTGCAGATATTCGCAATGTGGCTTCATTGTCATCGCCACTGGGTAAGATAATGTTAGATACAGTTCGCCCCAATGGCATAAAAATAACCAAAGTGAGTGTTCCTTTTGGAGTCGTGGGCATTATTTACGAAGCTCGTCCAAACGTTAGTTTTGATGTGTTTGCTCTTTGCTTGAAGTCGGGCAATGCCTGTGTGTTAAAGGGTGGAACGGATGCCTATAACTCAAATTTAGCTATAGTTGAGGTGATAAGACTGGTTTTAAATCGTTTCGGACTGGAAAGAAATATTGTAACGCTACTTCCTGCAGGCCGTGAAGCAGCAGCAGAACTTATGAATGCGGTGGGAACGGTTGATGTTATTATTCCTCGTGGAGGAAAGGGACTGATTGATTTTGTGCGCGAAAATTCACGTGTTCCGGTAATCGAAACAGGTGCGGGGATTTGTCATACCTACTTTGATGAATTCGGAGATGTACAAAAAGGGGCTGAAATTATATTTAACTCCAAAACTCGTAGGGTAAGTGTATGTAATACATTGGATTGCCTTGTGATAAATGAGAAACGATTGGCTGATTTGCCTGCTCTTTGCGAAAAATTAGCAACGAAAAATGTGATTATTTATGCCGATGTAAAGGCGTTCACTTTTTTGAATGGAAAATATCCTGCTGAATTATTGCAAAAAGCGACCGAAGAAAGCTATGGTATCGAATTTTTGGATTATAAAATGTCGGTAAAAACGGCTGAATCTATTTACGATGCCGTAGATCATATTTCCAACTATAGTTCGAAGCATAGTGAATGTATTGTGAGTGAGAATCAAAAACAAATTGACTTTTTTGATAAAATGGTGGATGCCGCTTGTGTTTTTACCAACGTTTCAACTGCTTTTACGGATGGAGCACAATTTGGATTAGGTGCCGAGATTGGTATTAGCACCCAAAAATTGCATGCGCGTGGTCCAATGGGATTGGACGAATTATGTTCGTATAAATGGATAGTGAAAGGCGATGGGCAAACAAGGCAATAATCTGTGAAATTTGACAAATATTTGCACATGGATTTGGGTGGAAAATGTATGTTTTTGTAGATAGTTCAAGGTTTGGTAAAGAATATCTATTTCTACGTAATTGTGCGAATGCGCAATATAATTCACTAAATTTCAATTATATTTAGATATTTTGTTGTGTAATCAAAAATAAATGATTTTCTTTGCAATTGAAAAGAAAGTGTAATTTTTCGTTCGTTTATTTCAACTCTCCTATTTTTGGTAGAAAGAATTTGTTTTAACCTCGTTTTCTATACTTGTCTTGAGTCACATTTTTATCAATTATTTTATTTTATTTTATGAACATTTACGTAGGTAACCTAAGTTACAAAGTTCGCGAAAATGACCTTCAAGGGGTTATTGAAGAGTATGGTCAAGTTGAATCATGCAAAATTATCAAAGATCGCGAAACCGGGAAATCAAAAGGATTTGCGTTTGTAGAAATGGCTGACGATGCTGCTGCTGCAAAAGTAATCGAAGAATTAAACGGCGCTGAATTCGATGGTCGTTCAATGGTCGTTAAAGAAGCCAGACCAAGAGCTTAAGATTAATTTCTTTTAGGACACATAAAGGACTTCTGTTATCGCTAGATAGCAGGAGTTTTTTTGCATAAATACTTTTATACTATTATGGTAAGTTTGAAGGGAATGTACAAACAAAGTGGAGTTTTTTCTAATCTGCTTTTGTTATTAGGTACTGCTGTTTTTTTTGCCGTAATGGCTATAGGGGTTTGGAAAGTCTTTTTTGGTGCTAACCCGACTGAAATTAATTCGGTGAGATGGCTTCAATTTGCTCAGTCTATTGGCATGTTTGTTGTTCCTCCATTGGTGTTGGCTTACTTTTGGAGTGATAACCCATTTAAATATCTATGTCTGGACAAAAAACCGGGTTTAGGAAATGTACTTTTTGTCATTCTTTTCATGGTATTAGTTATTCCGTTTATAAATCTGTTGGGTGACTGGAATCAGCAATTAAAGTTACCTCATGCTCTTGGTGCAATAGAGGCTCAAATGAAAGTTTCGGAAGCAGAAATAGCTCTTTTGACTGAAAAGATGCTAGATGTGCATAGCCTGCAAGGTTTAACTGCAAATATATTTCTCATTGCTTTTATTCCGGCTTTGGGAGAAGAGTTGTTTTTTAGAGGTGCGTTGCAGCAAATTTTTCAGAACAAGAAAAATGCAATATTGGCAATTTGGATCACAGCATTTATTTTCAGTGCTATTCATTGTCAGTTTTATGGCTTTGTACCTCGATTTTTGTTAGGAGCTTTCTTTGGATATTTGCTTGTGTGGAGCGGTAATTTATGGTTGCCTATCTTGGCTCATTTTACCAATAATGCCGTTGCTATTGTTTTTTATTATTTAAAGCATAATGGTTTTCAGGTTCTTGACATTGACAGTATTGGTACTGGTAGCACACTTTGGGCTGGTTATGCGTGTGGAGTATTAGCGTTAATTATGATAGTTTTACTTCGAAAGCTGTTTCGAGCCAATTTTTTGTAAAATCGAATTTTGGAGCTAGCGGAAGATGCTTTCTGTATTTGCTTAATACAATATAATTTTCTACCTAAAGTTGACTTTGAATGCTCAAAATTGTGTATTTTTGTAAATTAAGGTTCTCTTTTTGCGCTTATAAAAATGAATACTTAGAATTGATTGGTATAGTAGACCAGTAAACCCATATAACTTATTAATTTATTTCAATTCGAAGCCTTTTGAAAAACTATCTCAAATTTGGATTAGGGTCTTTGTTGTTTACAGTTCTGATAGTAGGATGTTCAACAAAAAAAAATACCTGGACATCTAGAACTTCACAAGCAATGAATACCCGTTTTAATGTGTATTTTAATGGCATGATAAGTTATCAGGATGGACTTAAAAATATAGAACATGCCAATGTTGAAGATTATTCTTCAATTATCACCATGTATCCAATAAGCAAGCATTCTAATGCCACATCGGCTATTTCAAACATGGATCGAACTATCGAAAAATGTAGAAAGGCCATTAAACTGCACTCCATAAAAGTAAAGCCGGATAAGAATTACAAAAAGTACAACGATCCGAAATACAAACTTTATTACAGCCAACAGGAATTTAATCCGGCTTTGAAAGACGCATGGTTACTTTTGGCTCAAGCCGAATTTCATAAAGCCGATTTCATAGGTTCGGCTGCAACTTTTGGTTACGTTTCGCGTCTTTATTCTTCGGATAAAGACATGGTGGCAAAGTGTCAGTTGTGGATCGCTCGTGCGTATGGAGAAGCAGATTGGATGTACGAAGCCGAAGATGTTCTTTCTAAGTTAGATCAAAATGATGTAAAAAATCAGAACATTGGTTTATATGCCTCAGTAAATGCAGATTTATTACTAAAAAAACATCAATACAAAGAAGCAATCCCATTTCTTAAACTGGCATTGTCCAAAGAAGAAGATGGATATTTGAAGCAACGATTTGGTTATTTATTGGCCCAGTTGTATCAAAAAACCGGAGATAATAAAGCTGCATATGATGCATTTTCAACCGTCATTAAATCGAACCCTCCATTTGAGATGGACTTTAATTCTCGCATTAGTCGTGCTCAAATAGATCAGGGTAATATTGCAGAGGTGCAAAAGGATCTTCGAAAAATGATGAAGAATAAAAATAATGCAGAATATCTAGATCAGATTTATTTTGCATTAGGAAATACATACCTGAATCATTCCGATACGGTAAATGCGATTAAAAATTTTGTATTATCAGCAGATAAGAGCACTCGCAATGGTGTTGATAAAGCAATTTCATTAATAAAACTGGGTGATTTGCATTATAATAGAAATAATTATGTGGTAGCTCAGCCATGTTATGAAGGTGCAGGTAAAATCATTACAAAAGACTATATTGATTTCGAACGTGTTACTAAACGCGCTGAAATGCTTGGTGAATTAGTAGGGCAAATCAATATTGTGACTTTGCAGGATAGTCTTCATCGACTGTCTGCATTATCGGAAAGTGAGCGTGCAGCAGTTGTGGATAAGCTAATTGCAAAAATGATTGTCGATGAGAAGGCTGTAGCAGATAAGGAGTTGAAAAAAGCAAAAGAAGAAAGAAGTAATGAATTTGCTAACTTAACTCCAATTGGTGGTAATATGCCAGGTAGTGCGATAGGAGATTGGTATTTTTATAACACAGGTTTGATGCGTTCCGGTGAATTGGATTTCCAAAAGAAATGGGGCAAAAGAAAGTTGGAAGATAACTGGAGACGAACCAACAAAACAGCTTCGCTTTTTGCAGATGAAGCTGCTTTGGCAACTACTACAACAGCTAGCTCTTCTATCAATGCAGTAGATAGTACAGCAAAAGCGAGTAGAGCTAGAGCTACTTCTGATGTAAAGAAACCGGAGTTCTATTTGAGTCAAATACCTGTTACTAAAGCGCAGATTGAAAAATCGAGTGCTGAGACGGCAACTGCTTTGTATAATATTGGATTGATTTACGCTGATAAGATAGAAGATTTGCCGTTGGCAATCAAAGCATTTCAGGAATTTTTCCGAAGGTATCCTTCAGATGCGCGAGTGGCTGATACTTATTATAAAAGTTATATGATTGAGTTGAAACTAGAAAATCAATCGGAGGCTCAATTGTGCAGAAATAAGCTAATTACTGAATTTCCAAAATCGGAATATGCAATAATTCTATCGCAACCCGATTATGCGAAACGAATGGCGAGTATGTACAGTGAGCAAGATTCAATTTACAGTTGTACTTACAAAGCATATAACGGAAGTAAGTTTGACAGTGTATTTTTGAATGTGGAATATATAAAAAAGAATTACCCTTTGTCAACATTGCTGCCTAAGTTTTTGTTTTTAAATGCACTAAGCATAGGCAGGAGTAGTACACCGGATAAATTTGAAGCAGCGTTGACTGAATTGGTTAGCAGTCATCCCCAGAGTGATGTGAGCTCAATGAGTAAGGATATTCTTGCGCTAATGAAACAAGGACAGCAAGCTCAAATCGGTACAACAGGTGGTTCTCTGATTGCCAAGCGCGAACAAGTTACTAAAACCGAAATTGAAAATCTTGATCAGCAAAAATTTACAACCGATAACAGGTCGAAACATAGACTAATGTTTGTGAGTTCAACGAATACGGCGACCTCCAACAAATTGTTGTATAACATTGCTTCGTTCAACTTTTCGCGATTTTTGATTAAAGATTTTGATCTGGTAATCAATAAACTGGATACCGTTCAGAGTGCATTATCTGTGACTAATCTTGAATCCTATGAAGAAGCCGATTGGTATTCTAAAACTCTGGCTGCTGATCTGGTGATGTCACAGTTATTGACTGATTTGCAAATTAAGAAAATTGTTATTTCGGAAGCCAATTTTGCTTTGCTGAGAACCGGTTTTAGTCTGAAAGATTATTTGACTTTTTCAAATTATTCGGTTGAAATGAAGCGGTCTCGAAATGAAGCTGCAATCGCAACCTCAAAATCGCAAGAACAAATGATAAAGCCAATCGCTCAAAAGTCGGCCTCGATAGTTTCAGTTAACATCCCAGTAGCTGATTCGGCTGGGAAATCAGTCGTCGCTAAGACTTTCACAAAAACGGAACAGGTGCAAAATGCGGTAAAACCTGTGTCGGATAGCAAAGAAAATACGTCAACAAGTGTGCCAGCTTCAGCAGTTGTTCAACCAAAAGTAGAAGAGCCACCCGTACCATTGTTCAAAAATTTGTTTGGGTATCGTGCCAACCAACAACACTTTATTGCTATTTACATTGTTTCCGGAACAGTAGATTTTGAAAAAACAAAAACGGCGTTCGACACTTATAATGCTAAAAATTACAGTATTATGAATTTGAAGGTTTCGTTGGAAACAGTAGGAAAACAGCAAGCAATAATTATTGGAAGTTTGAGCGATGCCAATATCGCAAAATCTTATTTGCTTAGAATGGTAAAAGAAGCCAACTTGTTCGAAGGGCTGAAAAATGCTAACTACAGAAACTTACTCGGTTCGCAAAAGAACTTGAATATACTTATGCAACAAAATGCTCTGAATGTGTATTTTGAATTTATGAAAGAATATTATTTGAAATAAAAGTCTGATGATGAAGGACGAAATTCAAAAGGATTTTGTTTTTAGAATTATAAACTAGTCGTTGTTAACTCAAGACTTTAGATATGTAAATTATGAAAAAGGATCGCATACTTTGGGCTGATGATGAAATGGATTTATTGAGTCCGTATATTCTTTTTTTGGAAGAAAAAGGGTACGATGTTGTCACGGCAACAAATGGTAAGGATGCCGTAGAACTATGTCAGAAAGAGACTTTTGATATTATTTTTCTCGACGAAAACATGCCCGGATTGAGTGGTTTGGAGACCTTGGCACTCATAAAAGATATAGATCCTAACGTGCCAATGGTGATGATTACCAAGAGCGAGGAAGAAAATATAATGAATATGGCTATTGGTAGTAAAATAGCCGATTATCTTACAAAACCGGTAAATCCAAGTCAGATTTTACTGACATTGAAGAAGAATATTCACAAGAAAGAACTTGTGGCCGATCATACAGCCTCTACATATCAATCGCAATTTGGGCGGATTGGAATGCAAATAAATGATACGCTGACTTATGAAGATTGGGTCGAAGTGTACAAAAAATTGGTCTATTGGGAATTGGAGTTGACCGAAGCTGATAACGGCATGGATGAAATGCTTCGAATGCAAAAGGCTGAGGCCAATAATTCATTTACAAAATTTGTAAAGAAAAATTATATGGATTGGTTTGAGCGGCCGGAGAAACGCCCACTGATGAGTCCAGATCTTTTTAAAACGAAAGTGTTCCCTTTGTTGGACAAAGGTGAGAAAGTGTTTTTTATTTTGGTGGATAATTTTCGGTACGACCAGTGGAAAGTTATCCGTGAACTGCTGAATGATATTTATCAGTTTAATGAAGAGGAATTGTATTGCAGCATGTTGCCCACGGCAACGCAATATGCTCGGAATGCTATTTTTTCAGGACTATTGCCACTTCAAATTCAGCAAATGTTTCCAAACCTTTGGATAGAAGAAGAGGATGAAGAGGGCAAAAACCTGTATGAAAAGGATTTGCTTCAAACACAATTTACACGTTTCCGTAAAAATTATACTTTTTCCTATCATAAGGTAAGCGATTCAGCTTCTTGCGAACGATTAATTGGTCAATTGCCACGCATTGATAATAATCAATTGAATGTCTGTGTGTTGAATTTTATAGACATGCTCTCGCACGCTCGTACAGAATCAAAAATGATGCGCGAACTGGCCAATGATGAAGAAGCCTATCGCTCACTTACACTTTCGTGGTTCAAGCATTCGCCAACGTATGAACTTTTCAAAGAAATAGCGCAACGAGGTTACAAGGTGATAGTAACTACCGATCATGGAACCATTCAGGTTACTAACCCGATAAAAGTGATTGGCGACAAGAACACGAATGCGAACCTGCGTTATAAGGTAGGCAAAAATCTAACTTATAATAAAAAGGAAGTTTTTGAAATAACGCAACCCGGGAAAGTCGGCTTACCAAGTCCAAATGTAAGTTCAGCTTATATTTTTGCAACAAACGACGACTTTTTTGCGTATCCAAACAATTATAATCATTATGCAAGTTACTACAAAAATACTTTTCAACACGGAGGCATTTCGCTGGAAGAAATGTTGATACCCTTTGTAGTAATGCAACCCAAATAATATAATCAGCAGCTAATTATAAATATAAATTTCAAATGCCTTTTTGCTAAATTACAGTTGACAAAAGTAATTTAGTTCCTTTTATTGGATAGGGCAGCTTTAATGTGTTATGAAGAATTATACAAATGTAAAAGACCTTGGCAATTTGCAAGACGCAGTACAAGAGGCACTGGAAATTAAGAAAAATCGTTACGCCTACAAACACATTGGCGAGAATAAAACCTTGTTGATGGTGTTTTTTAATTCGAGTTTGAGAACTCGTTTGAGTACCCAGAAGGCAGGAATGAACTTGGGAATGAACACAATGGTGCTCGATATTAATTCGGGTGCATGGAAACTGGAAACTGAACGAGGAGTGATTATGGATGGTGATAAACCGGAACATATTCTGGAGGCTATCCCCGTCATGGCAAGTTATTGCGACGTGATTGGTGTGCGTGCTTTTGCAGGTTTGGAAGATAAAACGTTTGATTATCAGGAAACAATTATTAATCAATTTATTCAATATTCTGGCAAGCCGGTTTTCAGTATGGAAGCTGCGACAGGACATCCTTTGCAGGGCTTTGCCGATTTGATTACCATTGAGGAATATAAGAAAACGGCTCGTCCGAAAGTGGTACTTTCATGGGCACCACACCCTAAAGCACTGCCACAAGCTGTTCCCAACTCTTTTGCCGATTTTATGAATGAGGCGGATGTTGATTTTGTAATCACTCACCCAAAAGGGTATGAATTAGCTGACGAATTTGTGCGTGGAGCGCGAGTTGAATACGACCAAATGAAAGCGTTCGAGGGTGCAGATTTTATTTATGCCAAAAACTGGTCGGCTTATCAGGATCCAAATTATGGTCAAATTTTGAGCAAAGACAGGGATTGGACGGTTAGTAGTCGTCAGATGGCGGTGACGAATAATGCTCACTTCATGCATTGTTTACCTGTTCGTCGAAATATGATTGTGACTGACGAGGTGATTGAAAGTCCGCAATCAATTGTAATTCCGGAGGCTGCGAACCGTGAAATTTCTGCTCAGGTAGTCATCAAAAGATTATTAGAAAATATAGGACAATAAAGCATAAAACAGCAAATTCCACAAATTATCGCAAATGAATACATTAAAACTGTTTTTATTTGCGTTTTTGCGTAATTTGCGTACAAAAAAATAGAAATGAATTTAGAACAAGTAGCTGCGTCAATTCGCAACGTTCCTGATTTCCCGAAACCGGGAATTTTATTCAAAGACATCACAACGGCGATGAAAGATGCTGAAGTACTAAAATTTATTGCTGATGAGCTTTATGATTACTATAAAGACAAAGGAATCACTAAGGTTGTTGGTGTTGAAAGCCGTGGTTTTGTGTTGGGGAGTATTTTAGCTTACCGACTTGGAGCCGGTTTTGTATTACTTCGTAAACCGGGAAAATTACCATCGGATACTTTCAAAATAGACTATGATCTGGAGTATGGAACCGATTCGCTTGAGATTCACAAAGATTCAATTGAAGAGGATGATGTAGTCTTGTTACATGACGATCTTTTGGCCACTGGAGGTAGCGCAAACGCTGCATTGGAGTTGTTGACTAACTTTACTCACAATGGTGTTTATGTTAGTTTTCTTATCGAACTAACCTTTTTAAAAGGTATTGAGCGATTGAAGGGTGCAAAAGATATACACTCACTAATTAAATTTTAAAATGTCATAAGCACTAAACCTGATAGTTCACTAAGTTACAACTGAAGTTTCTTTTATTGTACTTAAATGCTTAGTGATTCTTTGTGCTCTTAGTGCCTCAGTGGTAAAATATGGAAAAACTTACACTCGTAAAAGTTGGAGGGAAAATAGTTGAAGAACCTCAAAGTCTGAAACAGTTATTGTCCGATTTCTCAAAGATAGAAGGTTACAAAGTGTTGGTGCATGGTGGTGGTCGTTCGGCTACGGCTATTGCTGCTCAACTAGGTATCGAAAGTAAAATGGTAAATGGTCGTCGCATAACTGATGAAGAAACACTGAAAGTGGTGACCATGGTTTATGGGGGGTTGGTAAATAAACAAATTGTAGCCGGACTTCAGGCCATTGGCGTCAATGCGTTGGGACTTACCGGTGCCGATTTGAACTATATGCGTTCCGAGAAACGTCCGGTAAAAGATGTGGATTATGGCTTTGTAGGAGATGTAAAAGAGGTGAATGCCGATATCCTGGCCGACTTAATTGGCAAAGGTGTGGTTCCTGTTCTGGCTCCATTGACACACGATAAAGCAGGAAATCTATTGAATACCAATGCGGATACCATAGCCGGTGAAGCTGCTAAAGCCTTGTCGAAGCATTTTGAAGTAACGTTAATGTATTGTTTCGAGAAAAAAGGAGTGTTAATAGATGAGAATGATGACGAAAGTGTCATCTCGAATCTGACTCCTGAACTTTTTGAGAAATATGTTGCCGAAGGAGTGATCAATGGAGGTATGATTCCAAAATTAGAGAACTCGTTTGAGGCCATTAATGCTGGTGTGAAGCAGGTGGTGATTACCCGCGCTGATTTGATACATATACCTGGTGGAACTACCATAACAATCTAGTAAACTTAGCTATTTTATAGAATGAAAAAATTTATTTACATATTTCTTTCACTTTTGATAGTTACGGGCTCTGTTGTTGCACAAGAAGAAATAAAACTATACAAACATGGGCCGAAAGAAAGCAATGAAATTACAGTTGCAGAAAGTAATCAACGCACTGATTTTGTAATTGATATCAGCAATCCGCGAATGTGTTTTTATCCTGCAAAAAAGGAGATGAATACAGGTACGGCCGTGTTGATTTGTCCGGGTGGGGGTTATGCCGGTGTGTCGGTCATCAAAGAGGGCTCAGAAATTGCTAAATGGTTCAACGATTTAGGGGTTAATGCTTTTGTGTTGTATTACCGAATGCCAAACGGACATACCACCGTTCCATTAACCGATGCACAGGCTGCATTGAAAATCATTCATAAAGGGGCAAAGAAATGGGGTATTGATAAAAACAAAATTGGAATTATGGGCTTTTCGGCCGGTGGGCATTTAGCCTCAACTGTTGGTACTCATTTCAGAACAAAAGTGGAGCGTCCGGCGTTTATGATATTAGGATATCCGGTTGTAACTATGGTTAAAGAACTTACTCATATGGGATCGAGATATAATCTATTGGGCAAAAATCCAACCGACAAACTTGTTACGTTATACTCTAATGAATTGCAAGTAACTAAAGATACACCTCCCACTTTTATTGTTCACGCTATAGATGATAAAACAGTGCCCATTGCTAATAGCGAACAATTGATAAAAGCATTGAAAGAAAATAATGTGCCGGCCGAACTCCATACTTTTGATGAAGGTGGTCATGGTTTTGGTATGCGTAAAAGAGGAATTCCTGTAGATAATTGGTCAGACTTATTAAAGACCTGGATGCAGAACAATAAACTAATAAACTAATATGAAGTTTCAAGAACAAACCAACGATGCTGTTTCTCTGTTGGAGCAACTTATCGCTATCTCTTCGTTTAGCAAAGAAGAAAATACAGTTGCTGATTTTTTGGAACGATACATTGAGATAAAGGGTTATGTAGCTTCGCGCAAGGACAATAATATCTGGATTTTGAGTCCTGGATTTGATACGTCGCGACCTACAATTCTGCTCAATTCTCACATCGACACTGTTCGGCCAGTTGCCGGTTGGAAGCGTAATCCGCTTATTCCAAGCAATGAGAATGGCAGATTATATGGTTTGGGAAGCAATGATGCCGGAGCAAGTGTAGTGTGTTTACTTCAGACCTTTTTCTATCTTACTCAACAGCAACAAGCTTACAATCTGATTTTTGCAGCTTCGGCTGAGGAGGAGATATCCGGTAAAAATGGTCTCGAAAGCCTGTTGAGCGAATTGCCAAAAATTGATTTTGCTATAGTAGGTGAGCCCACGCAAATGAATCTGGCAGTTGCAGAAAAGGGGTTGATGGTACTTGATTGTACTGTTCATGGACAGGCCGGTCATGCAGCGCGTAATGAAGGTGTTAATGCAATTTATAAAGCAATGTCGGATATCGAATGGTTCAAAACTTTTGAGTTCCCGAAAAAAACTGATTTGTTAGGGCCTGTAAAGATGTCGGTTACACAGATAACTGCAGGTACACAGCATAATGTTATTCCCGATAAATGTACTTTTGTGGTAGATGTGAGAAGTAACGAAATGTATTCAAATCAGGAGATTCTTGACGAAATACTCAATCATGTAGGATGTGAAGTCCAAGCACGGTCCACTCGATTGAGCTCAACTGCTACTCCGCTCAATCACCCAATAGTAAAGCGTGGTAGGGAATTAAACCGGACTATTTTTGGTTCGCCAACGCTTTCTGATCAGTCGCTAATGCCTTTTCCTAGTTTAAAAATGGGACCGGGTGATTCCGCGCGTTCTCATACAGCTGATGAATATATACTGTTGTCGGAAATAAAAGAATCAATTGAAATTTATATTCAATTGTTGGATGGGTTGCAGTTTTAATCGATAATAAATCCGCATGTAGCACAGATGGGTTCGACAATTTTACGTTGTTCGAACCCTTTTTTTATGTTTTTAGCTCGTTCCGATTGTAGTATATCTGCAAGATTGTCTGAGAAAATATTGCCCAATTTCATGTTGGCATCTGCGTCGAGGCAGCACGGAACAATTTGTCCATCAGCTAAAATGGCAATATGGTCGCGCAGGGCGTAGCAGTTTTTTTGCGTTTGCGATTTTATTCCATTTTCGTCAGGCCATTCAAAACGTGGAGCTTTTTGCAGAAAGATATGTTCGGCTAGTTTTAGACCATTTCCCTTCGTTTTCTCTGTTATTTCTTGGCTAGAAAGGTCGAATTTCTTGCTTATTTCGTTTAAACAAAGTGTATTAAATGAAGCGCTGGCAGTGTTGGATGAATTCCATAGTCTTAATGAAATATAGGTTTTAGTAGATGCTATGATTGCAAAATCAAATACCGACTTTAGATAGTCTGTCCATTTTTCTGAAGGAATATTCTCTTCCGCATCGTGCAGAGAGATATTCACTTGGCGGATAGAATGAGTCAGAAGCATTTCTTTCTTTCTCTCTAATAATCCACCGTTGGTAGTGATATTGATATTTAGATTGGCCGTTTCTGCTATGGTGAGAATTTCATCGAGCTGCGGATGCAAAAGTGGCTCACCCAATACATGCAGATAAATATAGTTTGTGTAAGGACGAATTTTTTCAACAACGATTCGAAATTCGTCGGGCGACATGAATTTAGTTGTTCGCGTTGTTTTAAAACAATAGCTGCAATCGAAATTGCAGCTATTCGTTATTTCTATATATATCTTTTTGAATTTCAAGTTTTTATTGTTTTATCTAAAGTCGATAATGTTATGAATGGAAAGAATACCAACCACCTGACCGGTTTCATCCATGACAGTCAGCGACGTTATTTTGTTGATGTCCATCATCTCAAGTGCATCTGTCAATAGTTCGTTTGCTCCAATCCGTTTAAAACCACGTGTCATAAAATCTGCTGCTGTGAGTTGTTTGATATCGTCGAACCGTTGTATAGCACGGCGAATATCACCGTCGGTAATAATGCCAACTGCCTGTTTTTTTGTGTTGTATACAAGTGTCATCCCTAGTCGTTTGTTACTCACTTCGTACATAATGTCTTTGAATACCGTTGTTTCTGTTACTCTTGGGATTTCGGTATTCATCTCGTCTTTTACGCGCGAAATTAAACGGCGCCCGAGCGCTCCTCCCGGATGATATACAGCATAATTTTCGGCTTTAAAATCTCTGCGTTCCATCAAGCAGATAGTCAACGCATCACCCATTACTAATGTGGCTGTAGTAGAAGTTGTTGGCGCTAGTCCAAGTGGGCAGGCTTCTTTTTCTACGCCTACATTGAGGACCAGCGAGACTTCATTCGCTAAAACGGATTTAAGATTACCGGTCATGGCAATCATGGTGCAGCCTATCTTTTTTAATGGCGGAATAATATTCACTATTTCTGAGGAACTTCCGCTGTTCGAAATCAGAAGGACGATGTCATTTTTGCTAACCATGCCTAAGTCGCCATGCATTGCTTCTGAGGCATTTACAAATATCGACTGTGTTCCGGTAGAAGCAAGTGACGAAGAAATCTTATGGCCAATGATGCCTGTTTTTCCAACGCCCATGATAACTAATTTGCCTTTACAGTTATAAATTAGTTCTACTGCTTCATTTATTTCGTTGCCAATTTTCGCAGAAAGTTTCTGGAGTTCACAAATTTCCTGGATGAAAATTTCCTTACTGCGTTGTATATAATCCATGTTTATTTCTCCTTATGATTATTTAATGATCATTTCAATAAATTCTCTCACACAGCCTTCTCCTCCTTTTTTATTCATTTGAATAATTCCCGGGATATTTTTGATGGCTGTCAGTGCATTTGATGGGCAAGCAGCCAGACCAACGTTTGAAAGAAGTTCAAAGCAGTTTACATCATCTCCAATGTAGGCAACTTCTGCCAGTGAGATACCTTCTTTTTCGCAGATTTCTTTTACCGAAGCCAGTTTGCCACCTTCGCGTTTGCCTTGATAGAGGTAATCTAATTTCAATTTATTGAAGCGACGTTCCACCATTTTAGTGTTTTCGGAAGTGATGATGCCGGTTTTAATGCCTTTTTCGCATATCAGTTGTAAGCCCATTCCATCGTGCGTATTGAATTTTTTCAATTCATCTCCGGCTTCAGAATAGTACATTCCTGCATCTGTCAAAACGCCATCCACATCTGTGAGAAAAAGTTTTATATTTTTCATTCTCTGTTCCGTGGTTATCACTATAGCTTTTTCTGTCGACTGTTGACTGTTTACTGTTGACTGTGGTGAAATCCCTTTGGTGATATTGTCAATGGCAATCGCTTGTTCCAGAATCTCTTTAATTTTCGAAAGGTAGATTTGATTTGGTCCATCGGAGAATGCGTGATCCGGATCGGGGTGAACTTCAGCAAAGATGGCATCGACCCCAACGGCAAGGGCTGCACGCATAAGATAAGGTACCATTTCGCGGTTTCCACCGGTTGAGGTTCCTTGTCCACCCGGTTTTTGTACTGCATGAGTAGCGTCGAAAACAACAGGGAAACCATAGCTCCGCATTTCTACCAAGCCTGTCATGTCCACCACCAAATTGTTGTAGCCGAAACTTGAACCGCGTTCGCAAAGCAAGATGTTTTTGTTACCTGAATCACGCAATTTATCAATCACATTTTTCATATCCCATGGAGCCATAAACTGTCCTTTTTTTACATTGACAATTTTCCCTGTTTGAGCTGCTGCTACTAATAGGTCAGTCTGACGGGATAGGAAAGCAGGAATTTGAAGCATATCGGCAACTTCAGCCACTGGGGCACATTGCCATGTTTCATGCACATCGGTAACGATAGGCAGACCCAGTTCTGTTTTTACGCGTTGAAGAATTTCAAGACCGCGTTTCATTCCCAGTCCGCGGGGCGATTTTACTGAAGAGCGGTTGGCTTTGTCGAAAGATGATTTAAAAATGAGATGAATGTCTAATTCCTGACAAATTTCTTTCAATTTGGCAGCAACTTCCATGGTCATTTCTTCCGATTCGATGGCACATGGTCCGGCAATCAATACAAAACGACTACAGCCGCCTATGTCAAAGCGATTAAGAACGTTTATTTTATGTGTTTCGAGCATTTTTTTTAGATTCAAGTGCAAAAAACTAATGCCTCTCAAAGTTTGGAGGCATTTCGTTTTTTTGCTGATTAGCAAATTAATTTGTGTAAACTCTCACCCAGTCCACTTCCAGACTGCCTGCACTTCCATGCTGTTGTTCCGAAATAAATGAATTGAATGCCATGTACATAGCTTCTTTTGGAATATTGCTGGCGGTACGGTACACTTCAAGGTCGTTTATCATCCAGATTAATTCTTTTTTATTCCAAACCAGGGTGTAAATAAAGAATTCAGAAGGATTGATACCTGTAATCTTCACGCCATCATACAAGTCTTTATTAGCATTGCCCAATGTAATGTGCTTACCGTTATAATGGAAAATTTTTATGTTTGGCAATTTCTCATCAGCTCCTAACCAAAATGCGTGCTGTACATTTCCTTTGCAGCGCAATTTTGAGCGAAATACTCCACTTGATTGTCGGAATTTTTCAGCTGTTTGAAGTATGTCTGATGTATATTCAAATTCTTTTTCAATAAAGCCTTTGGTGATGTGCCATGCAGGTGCCAACACTTTTTCGTGCTTTGTGGTCACTTTTAATATGCCTTCTTCTACAGATACATTTTTTCCTGAATGATTGGCTTGTTTTTCGTTTGCAAATGAATGGTTACCAACTATTTTGTTGCTTTTGTAATGAAATCCAAAGTTCCAGTGCGAATTATCCAGTGTGTTCCTTTCGAACTCGTCGTTGAATGTCAGCGTAAGTTTCCGGTATTTTTCGAAACGTTCAGGTTTTTCGTTTTCGAAGAAAATAATATCCGGATTTTTTGCCAATTCGTAGAAGCGTTGTTCGTGAACATATTCCGGAGTTGTGTGCCAACGTTTAGCATTGCTCCAGAATTCATTTGCTTTTTTGAATTCCGGCGTGGCAGTTTTTGCTTTTAATGCTTCATATTCGGTGATTATGTACGAATTATGAAAGCGAACGTAGGTTTTATATGCTTTTGAATGTTCGAAATGTTTAAGCTTCGTGAGCTTTTCTGAAGCTGCCACTAATTTTTTGTCGCCAAGATTCTCGAATTCAGGAGTAGCTTTGAACGCAAGATAATGCTTCAACTCATCCGATTTAAGCGTTTTATAGTAGATCTGAATGGCAATTGAGTTTTCCCATTTTTGACATTTCTTATATGTTTGATATTCTTCAGTGTCTTTGTATTTTCTGTTTTGAAGAATCTTTTTATTTTCTTGAAATTCAGCAGATTTTACGATGTGGAATAGTTTTTTGTATTCTGCCAATTCAACGGATTTTTCAACCTCCGCATACCTATGCATGGCTGTTATAAGTTCAGATTCATTTCTTTCCAGCTTTGCTGTCGGAGTTATCTTTCCAAAGAGTTTTTTCCAAAAAAGATTCATAATGCAATGGAATTAAAATAGTTCACAAATAATAATTAATAGTTAGATACGGAAGTATTAGATTGATCTAATTATTTCCATGCAGTGTGAAATGCTGTTTGCAATAATAGGTTTGTATTTTTCTTCAGTTGGAATAAAGTGCTCATTGCGCATTTGGTTTATTTGACTTAGAAATAGTTCGTAAAAACCGCCCTCATTAGTTAATATTAATGGCTTTTTATGTTCTCCAACGACTCCTGAGGCAATGATGTCAAGCATTTCGTCCAAAGTGCCATAGCTGCCCGGAAGCACTATAAACACATCCGAAATCAATTTCATTTTTTCTTTTCGTTCACTCATTGTTTCAACTACAATGAGTTGCGTTGGTAGTGTGCTTTGGCGTTTCATTTTAATTATTGCTTGGGCAATAACACCTATAATGCTGCCATTTTTATTTTTTGCACCTTCTGCCACTGAATCCATCAGTCCACCTGTTCCACCACCGTAAACCAGCGTGTTTCCACTTTCGGCAATCAGCTCTCCTAATTGAAAAGCCGATTGCTTATAATGGTCAGCGATATGATTGCTCGAAGAGCAAAAGACGGCAATATTCATGTTTTTTGTAAGCTACCAAATTTTTTATGCATCAATTTTTGCATAAGTAGCATTATCTTCAATAAATTGACGACGGGGAGCTACATCATCACCCATTAACATAGAGAAAACGTGATCAGCCTCGGCTGCATTTTCAATGTTTACCTGACGTAAAGTACGGTGTTCTGGATTCATGGTTGTATCCCACAATTGAATTTCGTTCATCTCTCCCAAACCTTTATATCGTTGAGTGTGGATGTTGCCTTCTGAACCTCCAAATTTTTCAATAAATGTTTGACGTTGTAATTCGGTCCAACAGTATTCTTCGTTTTTCCCTTTTTTACATAAATAGAGTGGAGGAGTGGCAATGTATAAATAACCTTGTTCGATCAACTCTTTCATGTGACGGAAGAAGAAAGTCATAATCAAGGTAGCAATGTGACTACCATCTACGTCAGCATCGGTCATGATAATCACCTTGTGATAACGTAGTTTTTTTATGTTTAATGCTTTGCTATCATCTTCAGTTCCAATGGTAACGCCTAAAGCAGTGTATATATTACGGATTTCTTCGCTTTCAAGCACCTTATGAGGCATTGCTTTTTCCACGTTTAGAATTTTACCACGTAATGGTAAAATAGCCTGGAATTGACGGCTACGACCTTGTTTTGCTGTTCCACCTGCCGAATCCCCTTCGACAAGGAATAATTCGCATTTTTCAGGATCTTTATCAGCGCAGTCGGCCAGTTTTCCTGGTAATCCTCCACCTGAAAGTGGTGATTTACGTTGCACCATTTCGCGTGCTTTACGTGCAGCGTGACGTGCGGTTGCAGCTAAAATTACTTTCTCAACAATGATACGTGCAGCTTTTGGATTTTCTTCCAGGTAGTTACCCAGCGCTTCACCTACTGCCATGTCAACCGATCCCATTACCTCATTGTTTCCAAGTTTGGTTTTGGTTTGTCCTTCAAATTGAGGTTCGGCAACTTTGATAGAGATAACGGCTGTAAGTCCTTCGCGGAAGTCATCACCACTAATTTCCATTTTTAGCTTGTCGAGCATTTTGCTGTCTTCAGCATACTTTTTCAACGTACGAGTCAACCCACGACGGAAACCGGCAAGGTGTGTTCCTCCTTCGATAGTGTTGATATTGTTTACGTATGAGTGTATATTTTCGTTGTACGAAGTGTTGTAAGTCATTGCGATTTCAACAGGCGTACCATTCTTCTCAGTTGATATATGAATTACGTTTTCGATAAGTGGTTCGCGTGCTTCGTCGATGTATTCAACAAATTCTTTTAAGCCTTCATCGGAATGGAATATCTCCGCACGGAAAGTTCCATCTTCGTTCAAATGGCGTTTGTCAGTAAGTGATAGCGTTATGCCCGCATTCAAGAATGAGAGTTCTCTCAAACGATTAGCTAGTATATCGTATTTGTAAACTGACTCAATAAAGATGGTGTTGTCAGGCAAAAATGTTACTGAAGTACCGTTAGTTGTAGATGTGCCAATTTCCTTAACAGGAAACTGAGGAAATCCACATTGGTATTCTTGCATGTACAACTTCCCGTTACGCGAAACTTCTACGTGTAGAAGGGTGGAAAGTGCATTCACACACGAAACACCCACACCGTGCAAACCGCCCGAAACTTTATAGCTGCCTTTGTCAAACTTACCACCGGCGTGAAGCACGGTCATAACTACTTCTAAAGCCGACTTACCTTCTTTTTCGTGCATATCTACTGGGATACCACGTCCATTATCAATAACTGTTATAGAATTATTTTCGTTGATAAAAACCTGAATGTTGTCACAATGTCCGGCCATGGCTTCATCGATGGAGTTGTCAACCACCTCATATACCAAGTGATGTAACCCTTTTACGCCAATATCGCCAATGTACATCGCAGGGCGTTTGCGCACTGCTTCCAAGCCTTCCAGTACCTGAATACTACTTGCGCCATAATTGGCACTTGCAGTAGCTCTCGCTTTTTCTTCTTCGCTCATTTTATTTTAAGTTATTTAAATACAGCTATTTAGTGATCGTTTATTGTTTCGTTTTGATGCAAAGTATTCTGTCCAAAAAAACAGACAAATATACGATAAATAATCGACTTAAGAGCTATGATAACGGAGAAAATTACGGTTTGTTAGTGTGTGTAATTTTAAATTGTTTTAATGGATTATGACGGCTAATTCTATATTAGCAAAGTGTTAAATATAAAAAGAATAGCCCTCCGTCAAATTAGACGAAAGGCTGTTCGAGGCAGAGATTTTGATGTGTGATTTCTTCTTCTCTTAGATTAAAATTTCAGGTGCTATTCTAATACTTCGTTGTCGTGCATTTCTTTCATAAACGTCACGAAATCGTTTTTCTTTTCCGAATCCATCCATTCCATGCTTTTGCGAGGATGAGCGTTTAGCGCTCCTGAAATCAGGTAAGGAATGTGGTATCCCCAGTCAATGTCTTTTTGCATTGGATGAATATAATCTTGTATAACCTGTAATAGTGGTAACAAGCGATATTTTGGGTTTTTGAGGAATGCAATCAGGATTTCAATCGGGCAATTTCCTGCGCCACGCCCAAGTCCCATTAATGTTGCATCCAGCATGGTACAACCTTCCATAAGCGATGTAATAGTATTGGACATAGCTAGTTGCATGTTATTGTGCGCATGGATGCCAATTTCTTTACCGGGTAGTGCTGCAATGTATTTGCGTACCAAGTGCTGAATTGATTCTACGTACATGCTTCCGTAGCTGTCTACGGCATAAAATACTTTTACGCGCGATTTAGCAATATCTTTCAATGCCTCGTCGAGTTCCAGTTCGCCAACCGTTGAAACAGCCATCAAATTGATGCAGGTTTCGTAGCCCTTGTCCATGCAGTGGTGTGCCAATGCAATGGCTTTGTCGACCTGATGAACGTAACATGCCACGCGAATCATGTCTAATGCGCTATCGGCAGCCATAGGTATATCGTCCAGTTCAATGCGGCCAATATCGGCCATGGCAGAGAGTTTTAGTTTGGTTTCATTTTTACCAACGATGCGTTCCAGATCTTTTTGATGACAGAATTTCCAAGGTCCCATTTCGGTGCGACTAAAGGCTTTTTCGCTGCTCAAGTAACCTATTTCCATATAGTCGATACCAGCTTCAACGCAAGCATTATATACTCCTTTTACGAATACGTCGCTAAACTGCCATTTATTCATTAATCCACCGTCGCGCACGGTGCAGTCCATTACTTTGATGTCTTGTTTGTACATGTTCATTTCTTAGTCGACGGACAGCTATTGACAGTTGTCGGTCTGTTTTTATGTTGTTATTGTTTTGTTGTTATCAAATTATTTCATTCTCAAATTTCTTCTTTTTCAGAATTTCCAGCTCTTTTCCAATATTATGATCGACCAAAAAACGGTAAATTTGTTCGAAGGTTTCTTTGTCCAGACCATGTTTTTCTGCCCATTCGCCTCGTTGTTTTATTACTTGGTCTTTGCGATCCTGAGCAACTACACTTTCTGCATTGGTCTTATATTTTACAATTTCGCTAACGTACTGAAATCGTAGTCCAAAAAGAGAAATTATTTCTTCGTCGATTCTGTCAATTTGTGTGCGGATTTCCTCTTTGCTTTTGCATTCGGATGGGGATTTTGTTAATTCCAAGGGGCTGATATTTTGTGTTTTGTAAATGAATCGCGCAAAAATAGGGATTTTGTTTCAAAGTTTAATGCATTTGGCCAAATAAGTTTTGATATGACATATTGTTGTAATAATTATTCAAAAATGATAGTAAAGTTTGAAATAACGTAGTTGGGTGTGACGTAAAAAAAAACTGGCGATAAGACCTTAAGTCTTATCGCCAGTAGAAATGAACAAGTGGGTGCACGACTTTAAGTCGTACTCTCACTAATGTAGTGATTATAAAAGTTCCACGCTTCGTTTTACAAACTTAGCCAACGCTTCGCCTTTAAGCATGTTGTTAGCCAAAAGCGCAAGGTCGATAAGTTGACGAACTTGTTTGTTGTCGGCCGCAAACGATTTTAGAATTGCTTTTTTGTTATCGGTCAGTTGATCAATTTGTTTTTGCAAATCTTCCAATTCTGCTTTTTCTGCAGTTCGAATTTCCTCGTCTTTTTTGTCTTTCTGACTGTCTTTTAGTTGGGTGCGTTTGCTTTCTGCTTCGGCAAGTTCTTCGGCAATAGGAGCGATGCCTACGTTGCATGCGTCTTCTTCGTCTTTCAACAGTTTTTCTACCAATGGATGAGCAGTGTTTACCACCAAATTATAGCTGTCGGGCATTTCTCCGTAGAAATTCATCATGCCTCCACCGCCTTGCAGTGCCGACATTTCTTTCATCCGGCGCATAAACTCGTTTTGTGTAACGAAAACAGGGTTGGTGCTTGGTGCCAATTGTTCGAAAGTAACAATGAAGTTGGTTTTTTCGATAGCAGGAATTTGCGATTCGAAAACAGTTACCAATGCATTGCGTTGATCGTTGCTAAGAGCTACTTGTGCAACATCATCTTTTTGAATGATTTTGTCAATCACATCGCTATCCACACGTACGAAGCGTGTTTTCTCGAATTTTTGTTCCAGCTGGCTTACCACGTGCACGTCCAATTGTCCGTCCATCAACAATACATCATAGCCTTTTTCTTTGGCGTGTTCGATGTAGCTGAATTGTTCGTCGGTGTTATTGGTGTAAAGGTAGATAACGTCGCCGTTTTTGTCTTTTTGGTTTTCGCCCACCAGAGTTTTGTATTCTTCGAAGGTAAAGTATTTGCTGTCGACATTTTTAAGCAACGCAAATTTTTCGCCACGTTCGTAGAATTTCTCATCGCTAAGCATTCCGTATTGGATGAAAAGTTTGAGGTTATCCCATTTCTCTTCAAAAGCAGTACGATCGGCTTTGAAGATTTCGTTCAGGCGGTCGGCTACTTTTTTGGTGATGTGGCTTGAAATTTTCTTTACATTGCTATCGCTTTGTAGGTAGCTGCGTGAAACGTTCAACGGAATGTCCGGTGAATCGATAACTCCGTGCAACAATGTGAGGTATTCGGGTACAATGTTTTCTACGTGATCGGTAACATATACCTGGTTGCAATACAATTGAATTTTATTGCGTTGCATGTCGATGTTATTCTTGATCTTTGGGAAATAAAGAATACCGGTGAGATTAAACGGATAGTCGACATTGAGGTGAATGTGGAATAATGGATCTTCGCCCATTGGGTTCAGTTCGTGGTAGAAGTTGTTGTAATCTTCGTCTGTCAAATCGGCAGGCTTGCGTGTCCAGGCAGGGTTGGTATTGTTGATGATGTTGTCTTCTTCGGTCTCCACGTTTTTGCCATCTTTCCATTCTTTTTTCTTGCCAAAGGCAATTTCAATTGGAAGGAATTTGCAATATTTGGTCAATAAACCCTGAATTTTTGATTCTTCGAGGAAGTCTTGATTTTCGTCGTCGATATGCAATACGATGTCTGTTCCACGTTCGGCTTTGATGGTGTCTTCGAGTTCGTAAACCGGACTTCCATCACATGCCCAGTGTTGAGCGGTGGTGCCTTCTTTGTGCGATTGTGTGAAGATTTCTACTTCTTTCGATACCATAAATGATGAATAGAAACCAAGTCCGAAATGACCGATGATGGCTTGAGCGTCATTTTTGTATTTTTCCAAAAACTCCTCGGCGCCCGAGAATGCAATTTGGTTGATGTACTTTTCAATTTCTTCGGCCGTCATACCAATACCGCGGTCGGAAATGGTAAGTGTGCCTTTGTCTTTGTCTACTGATACACGTACGGTTAAGTCGCCCAGTTCGCCTTTGTATTCGCCTACAGCAGCTAATGTTTTCAACTTCTGAGTGGCATCCACTGCGTTCGATACTAATTCACGTAAAAAGATTTCGTGATCGCTGTACAAAAATTTCTTGATAACGGGGAAAATATTATCACTCGTAACCCCGATGTTTCCTTTTGCCATTTTTCGTTTAAAATTTATTGGTTTATTATGTTGGGAGATCGCAATTTTAATTCCGACTATCTCTGTTGAGTTGCTTAGTTGGGGTGCGACTTTGAGCCGCACTCCAACTAGTACGGTTTTGTGCTAGTCAAAAAAAATGCCAATGAGTTTTGCGTGACAGAATGACAGAGATAATGCATAATTTTAAATACATTTTCTTTCTAACCCTTCGCCCTCCGGGCACTTCCCTTTATCAAAAGGGAAGACCATCTGAATTCCGGAATTTGATGGACGAGGAGGTGGTATAATAGTTTTTTTAAGCTTACTTTTTGACTAGGCACAAAATATCGGACTTCTCGGATGTCCCCTATCAAGTGGACGAGCGGAGCGGTTAGAATGTAAAATAATTCAGATGAACTTTTTTGTTGATATTTTGACGCTGACATGTCTTCGACGCTGTCAGGTCAACAAAACCTGTCAGCGTGCTTGCACCTGACAGCGTTTCGATAGGCTATCAGGATTTTCAACGAAACCTGCCAACGTTCCAATACGACTTCAATCCCCAAAAAATCACTATTTTACTCCTCGTCTACACGAAATTTGCGAATAATATCGTATCTTTGCGCGCGAAGTTTGATGTTTAAAAAAAGAAAAATGTAATTTTATGAATGTAGTTACAAAAACTATCACATTGGGTGATGGACGTACCATTTCTATCGAAACAGGTAAATTGGCAAAACAAGCCGATGGTTCTGTAATGGTTCGCATGGGTGATACCATGCTGTTGGCTACCGTTTGTTCGGCACAAGATGCTGCTCCGGGAACCGATTTTATGCCACTTTCAGTGGATTATAAAGAAAAATATGCAGCCTTTGGTCGCTTTCCAGGAGGTTTCCTGAAACGTGAAGGTCGTGCTTCTGATTATGAAATTTTAGTATCTCGTCTTGTCGACCGTGCTTTACGCCCTTTGTTTCCTGATGATTTTCATGCTGAAACTTTTGTAAACGTAATGTTAGTTTCGTCTGATGGACAAGATATGCCTGATGCATTGGCCGGTTTGGCTGCTTCGGCTGCTTTGGCTGTGTCGGATGTTCCTTTCAACGGTCCTATCTCTGAATGTCGTGTTGCTCGTATCAATGGCGCATTTGTTATCAATCCTACTTTTGCTCAATTGGCAACTGCCGATTTAGAAATCATGGTGGCTGCAACTATCGACAATATTATGATGGTTGAAGGCGAAATGAAAGAAGTAAGTGAAGAAGTTTTGTTGGAAGCTATGAAAGTGGCTCACGAAGCTATCAAAGTTCATTGTCAAGTGCAATTAGAGTTGATGGAAGCGGTTGGTAAAACAGTAAAACGTGTTTATTGCCACGAAGAAAACGACGAAGATTTGAAGAAAGATGTTTGGGCTAAAACTTATGATAAAGTGTATGTAGTGGCTGCTTCTTGCAATACTGACAAACACTCGCGCGTTGCCAACTTCAAAGCTATCAAAGAAGAATATGTTGTCGCATTGGAACCAGAAGTGGCTACTGCCAAAAAAGGTCTTATCGGTAAATACTACCACGAAGTAGAAAAAGAAGCTATGCGTCGTTCTATTTTAGATGAAGGCAAACGTTTGGATGGTCGTAAAACAACTGAAATTCGTCCTATCTGGTCGGAAGTTGATTATCTTCCGGGAGCTCACGGTTCGGCTGTGTTTACCCGTGGTGAAACTCAATCGTTGACTACCGTTACTTTGGGAACTAAAATGGATGAGAAATTAGTTGATGATGCTCTTTTCAAAGGCAAAGAACGTTTCTTGTTGCACTATAACTTTCCACCATTCTCTACAGGTGAAGCAAAAGCTTCTCGTGGTGTAGGGCGTCGCGAAGTAGGTCATGGTAACTTGGCATTACGTGCATTGAAAAACATGATTCCGGCTAACTATCCTTACGTTATACGTGTGGTTTCTGATATTTTGGAGTCGAACGGTTCTTCTTCAATGGCTACGGTTTGTGCCGGAACATTGGCTTTGATGGATGCAGGGGTACAAATTGTGAAACCGGTTTCGGGTATAGCAATGGGATTGATCTCTGAAAATAAAGGTAAAAACTTCGCTGTTCTTTCGGATATTTTGGGTGATGAAGATCACTTGGGCGATATGGACTTCAAAGTAACCGGTACTAAAGATGGTATCACTGCTACTCAAATGGATATTAAAGTTGACGGACTTTCTTACGAAATTCTTGAAACAGCCTTGAACCAGGCTAAAGCAGGTCGTATGCATATTTTGGGCAAAATCCAGGAAACATTAGCTGCGCCACGCGAAGATATGAAACCAAATGCACCTCGTATTGTGGTAATGTTTATTCCTAAAGAATCGATTGGCTCAATCATCGGACCTGGAGGAAAAATCATTCAAAACATGCAAGCAGAAACCGGTGCTACTATCACAGTAGAAGAAATCGGAGATCAAGGTCGTGTGGAAATTGCGGCTAACAACAAAGCCGCTATCGACGCTGCATTGTACAAAATTAAAGGTATTGTAGCTATTCCCGAAATTGGCGAGACTTATCCTGCAAAAGTAAAATCGGTAATGCCTTACGGTGCATTTGTTGAGTTTATGCCAGGCAAAGAAGGTTTGTTGCATATCTCTGAAATCGACTGGGTACGCATTGAAACAATGGAACAAGCCGGTATCAAAGAAGGTGATATGATTGATGTGAAATTACTGGAAGTTGATCAAAAAACAGGTAAATTCAAATTGTCACGCAAAGCATTGATGCCACGTCCTCCACGTGAAGAAAAACCTCAGGCTTAATTGAGTTGACAGTTGTCAGTTGATAATTGACAGTTAAATATAAAAGCTGCAGTCCGTAAGGGTTGCAGCTTTTTTTGTGCTAAATGATATTGCGAGTTTATTGTTCGGCGTAATGTTTATCTTTTTTCATTTGGATAATAAACTTACTCCATGCTGCGGCTCTTTTGTCTGTGTTCTGCGCACGCAAAGTGGCGTCACCAAGGTTCAAAGGATATCCGTCTTCGAGATAAAACTTACCATCCGCTTTCAGATACAGAACCAAATCATTGACTAAGGATGACATAGCATCTGTTGCGATTTTGGCAGTGAATAGTGAGTCACTTCCAAGGTAAAATTTAACCTGCCCGTAGGATTGAAATTTTTGAAGTGTAGGTGGATTTGCAAATTTCAATTCTTTTGTAGTAGCATTGTACCAAACAAAATCATTCGAAACATAAGCGGTAGAATCTTTTCCGCTCAATGTACTTCTCACTTTTAAATAAATCACCGAATCGTTTACAGGATCAGTAGTGCTGCACGAAAATAGCAATGTTGCCGCTATGGCCAGTACGAGATAAACAGTTGGTTTCATAATTTGAATGTAATGAGTTGTCAAATAGGTTTGTGAATATAGTCAGGAGAAGCTTGATGTTGAATTAATTTACCCTGCAAATATAGGAATTCTATTTTAGATGGTTGTTGTTTTGATAAACAAATGATATATATGGATTTTCATTATTCTATGTTTAATCAATAAATTTGGTCATATTTCCTGCAGAATGGCAACCGATACACTTTTTCTTTTTACTTTTGCAGGTAATTCTAAACCGTATTATCATGATGAAAAAACAGACCTTTATTATATCATTGCTGCTGTTCTCTATCCTTGCTTTTGCCAAGGATCCGTTGGATGGGTTAGTGAATAACAATCTGTTGCAAAATGCAAATATTAGCTTGTTGGTGAAAGATCTAAGTACTAACTCTACCGTTTGCGAATATCGTTCTAAAAATAGTATTGTTCCGGCGTCCACTATGAAATTGGTTACTACTGCCACCGCTTTGGAATTGCTGGGAGCAGATTTTCGGTTTCAAACCAAATTGGAGGTTGATGGAAAAGTAACTGCTGACGGCGTGCTGAATGGTGATTTGTATATTCGTGGCGGCGGTGATCCTACATTGGGTTCCGAGAAATTGGGCGATACCACTTTTCTTATCAAATGGGTAGATGTGATTAAAAGTCGTGGTATTAGAAAGATAAACGGCAGGGTAATAGCTGATGCAGGCTTGTTCGACGACGAAGGTGTGAATCCGAAGTGGACATGGGAAGATATGGGCAATTATTATGCAGCGGGCATTTATGGTATTTCCTACCTCGATAATACTTATCGATTGGTGTTGCGTTCGGGAAGTGTGGGTACTACGCCCACTGTTCTTCGTGTTGTTCCGGAAATAGCTAATTTGAGTATTGACAATCGATTGGTTAGTAGTACTATTTCTTTCGATAGTGCTTATTTTTACGGTGCTCCACATTCCAATTTTCGTAGTGTTACCGGCGAAATACCCGCTAACCGGGCTGAGTTTGTTACTAAAGGAGATATTCCGAACCCGGCACTGTTGTTAGCACAGCATTTTACCAACCGTCTTGTTCAAAATGGAGTTGCAGTACGTGATCTTCCAACCGATATTGTTGGGAGTGCTTCCGAACGATCAACAATTTATACACAGGTCTCTCCACCACTAAGCGAAATCATTACCGAAACAAATGTGCACAGCAATAATTTCTTTGCCGAAAATGTTTTTAAATATCTGGCGTTACAAAATAAAGCTGTTGCCACAAATACCGAAGCAGTTCAGGTTGTAAAATCATTTTGGAAGTCGAAAGGATTATCTGTCGATCAATTGTTTATGTACGATGGCTCCGGCCTGTCGCCCTCTGATGCTGTTTCTGCTCAGTTTTTTGTAGAGCTATTAAGTTATATGCAAACTAAAAGCGTGAATAAAGATGTTTTCTTCCGTTCACTACCTGTTGCCGGCGAGAATGGGACTCTGAAATCCTTCCTCCTGAAAACTCCGTTGCAAGGTAAAGTGCATGCTAAAAGCGGCACCATTTCACATGTGAAGAGTTATGCGGGATATATTGATACCAACCGTCAACAACTCGTTTTTGCTTTGTTGATTAATAATCCGAATGGTAGTTCGAAAGCGGTGACAAAGAAGATGGAAGAATTTTTGTTGCAGATATCTGCGGGCGTTAAATAGAAGTGTATTTTACAATCTGTGTTGATGGAAAATAGTTTTTTTATACAAGAAACAGCTTCTACTAATGAATTGCTGTGGAAGATGCTGCGGGAGAATACTTTGGCGGAGGGATTTGTGGTGCGTACCGACTTTCAAACGGCAGGTAAAGGGCAGATTGGGAATTTGTGGGAGTCGGAATCGGGCAAGAACTTACTTTTTAGTATGGCACTTTTTCCTCAGAAAATAAGACCCGATCAACAGTTCCTGATTTCGCAGTTAGTGAGTGTAAGCATCAAAAAAGCCTTGGATGAGTACGTTGACGACGTTACGGTGAAATGGCCCAATGATATTTACTGGAAAGATAAGAAGTTGGCGGGGATACTTATTGAGAACTCATTGCAGGGGCGACAAATTAAGTTTGCCGTGGTGGGTATAGGACTAAACGTGAATCAGACAGAATTTGTAAGCAATGCTCCCAATCCTGTTTCTCTGAGTCAGATTACCGGTAAACACATGGCTCGAAATTCTTTGTTGAAAAAGATTTGTCAAAACATACTGGATTTGTATCACCATATGGATGTAGAAAAACTACAGATGGAATATGCAGATATGCTTTTTAGGAAGGATGGCTTTCATACTTTCAAAGCGGATGGCGAATTATTTCAGGCCCGGATTTTTGCCGTTCACCCCGACGGGATGTTGGAACTTGAAACTATTGAAGGAGAATACCGAAGTTTCTATTTCAAGGAAGTTAGCTTTGTTATTTGTTGACTAGTTTATTTGTTTACAGGCAGTTATTGTCGTTTAAAACTATTCAGCTATTATCACCTCTTTACATCACCGCATCACCGCATCACCGCATCGCTATATCATCATATACCACATTAATTAATCTACCTCCTCGTAGTCAACATACTCGCCTTCCTTCTCGGTGAAGATTTTTTGTTTGGGAGCGGGTTGCTCAAAGTCTTGCGATTGTTGCTGGTCCTGCGTTGGAGTTTTGCGTCTTCCAAACCCGAAAATAGAACCGAAAATCGAGCGTATAAATCCCAGTACGGAAAGAATGATAACTAATCCGAAGACTAAAACGAAAATGATTATGAAGAACAGGAAACTCAACATAGAATAATGAAATAACTCTGTTTTCTGTCAACTGACAGAAAACAGAGAATAATTTTAAATGTAAATCGTATGCTAACTCCCGTCTTATGGGAGCGAAGCGTTATTTAGAATACTGCTTTGGCAACTCGTTTTACACTTTGAGTAGCCATCATGCTATAAAAATGGATGCTTGGTACGCCATGATTTTTTAAATCCTTAGCTTGCTGCATACACCATTCAACTCCTACTTCCACTGCATCTGCATCTGTTTTACAATTGCGTAACTCAGTGGCAAATGGTTCAGGAATGTCAGTATGGAAAATCTTCGGCAAAACGGTTAATTGATTTTTAAGCGTTATTGGTTTGATTCCCGGAATGATAGGGACGGTTATACCAATGGCACGACATTTCTCCACAAATTCATAATACTTTTGGTTGTCGAAAAACATTTGTGTTACCAAATATTCTGCACCGCCGTCTACCTTTTGTTTTGCATAGAACAAGTCCGAATCCAGATTGGGTGCTTCCTCATGTTTCTCGGGATAACAAGCCATTCCGTATGAAAATGGAGCGATAGGCGATTTCATTTTCGATCCATCTAAAAACAATCCCTGATTTAAATTGTTTACCTGCTCCTGAAGTTCAGTGGCATTGCGATGTCCGGTAGGTGAGAAATCACGTTCGTGTTTGGCTTTGTCGCCACGCAACAATAGTAAATCGGTTATTCCCAAAAACTGAAGGTCAATCAGAGCGTATTCAGTTTCTTCACGGGTAAATCCGCTGCAAATAATGTGCGGTACAACTGCAATTTTATATTTATTTTGAATCGCAGCGGCAATGGCTACTGTTCCGGGACGATGACGTTCGGCCACTTGTACAAATTGTCCTGGTGCATTTTCTTTGAAAACCAACTCGCTACGGTGTGTAGTAATGTTGATGTATTTAGGGTCGAACTCGCGCAAGGTATCAATAGTTCTGTAAACAGTTTCAATACCATTCCCTTTTAATGGAGGTAATAATTCGAATGAGAAAGCCGTTGATTTGGCACTTTTTATTTTTTCTACAACACTCATGTCTGGTTGATAATTGGCGGTTGACAGTTGACTATTTCAAAGCGTCAAATGTGAACAGAATTTTTAATTTTTAGTTGGGTGCAAAAGTACAATTTTTTTTTCAAACTTGTGACCACATAATACCAGCATAGGCTAAAGGATTTGAGGAACGTTTTAGTTGAAATACAGAATTGCATCTATTTCTCAAAATACAAATGAAGTCATATAAGTAATGTGAACGATATAATGTCGTATTTTTTGTATCAATTGCCGTCCCATTTATGGGACGGGCTGATGGCAAAAAACATATTGGCTTTAGCCAAATAGTATTTAAAATTTGGCTAAAGCCTTGTAGATCTATATCATTTTATCCGCCCCATAAATGGGACGGCAATTGAAATAAACATATTTTCTCTATAAAATTAAAATAGGGCATTATTTACTTCTACTTACTTATATTAAAAATTACGTCATTTCCCTGATGTGGGTTCGCTTTGTGATTCTCTTATTCAACAAATCTACATTTTCCCAAAGTAGTAATCGGGTTGTGCGGTTCTCGCATAGTTCACCAGTTTTGTTAAGTGCCAAAGCGGGATAATAAGTACAAGCTGCAATTATTTCAAAAATAGAGAATGAACTAAGTAAAGGAGCAAGTTGAGCTAATGACTCGTTGATTTGCAATGGTGAATCTGTTCCAAAGTCTAGTATCAATGGTTTTGAACCTGAATCTATTTCGTTTGTCGGAATTTCTTCCGAGATATCTATGTATTGATAATCGTCGATCAATTTTTCACTCAGGTGGGTTGCGCCCGATTGTTTTAATGATACGATTTCTGCAGATAAAATTCCGTCGAAAAACAAAGTGTTGGCCGATTCTACTATCCCATCATCTAAGCTAAAGATTCGTGTAATTGTATTTTCATTATTCTGCTCCACTGCCATTCTGCGAAGAATAAGTGCGGGTGAGCAAAAGCATAGTTGACTTCCGACCCGCTTCATTATTTAGGAGTTGACTGCGGTTTTTGTGAGACTTTTTTGACTTGTTGCAGAGGAAATCCCTTCCCTTTTTTGATGATAACCTTTCTTTTAGGCTCTAGTTTTTCCACTAGTTTTCGCAGGCTATCCTGAAAGACAGGATTGAACTTGCGGATTAATGATATACTGTCCAATGTAGCATGTAATTTGCCTTTATATGCCTTACTTCCAAGTAACTCTCCCGAAATAGATTTTATTTTAAGCTTCCTTGTTGCCGGTAGTTTTATGGTGTAACGGCGTAACAAGCTGTCGTGATGAGCCACTGCAAATGCACTGTCCACTTTCCCGTTTTGGTAATTTAAACGCAGTGCGATATGTTGTTTTGTACAGGAGTCTTCGGGGGCAATTCGTAACAGAAAACGAAGAACATACACGTCGCCGTAAAGCAAGCTGGAATCAACCACTTCAAAGTCTAATCTGGTGCGGGTAGAGTCCTTAGTAAGTGCGTATTTGTTTCGTCTTCTCCATAGTTCACTTTTTACTTTTGCAAGTTCCACTGAGTCGATGAAATGATATTTGCCCGATTTTACTTCTTTTTCTAGTAAAGTGAGATTTACAATAACTTTGTTGTATATTTTGTTAAATTCTTGTGGATTTTTTGTATACCATACCAATGACGAATCAAAATTGGCTTTTGTGATGTTGTATTTTGCAAAAATGAAATTGTAGTATTTCATTTTCGAACTGTCGTTTGAAGATGTTAATCCATGGTCGACCAATGCGCCATCAAGCTTGTGCATATCAGTCAATATGTTAGTCATATCCTCCTGATTTAATACGCCTTTAGGACGATTGCTGCAGGCAGCAAAAATAAAGAAGATGCTAACAATAATAGCAAATTGACTGAAATTTTTAATTTGTAGGTTCCTCATCTTGCTCTTTTTTAGTTTCAAGACTTTCGTTCAACTCTTTGCGAAAGAAAATAAGAATCAAAGCCACAGCCACACTTATTGCCGAATCGGCCACATTGAATATAGGACTAAAGAAAATCGTTTGACCGCTGTCACTTTTGATGATAGGGAAATAAAGCATATCCACTACTTTACCGTGAAAGAGTGAGGCATAACCGCCACCTGATGGTAAAAACGAAGCTATCTGACCCAGGTATTCGCTGGCACTGAAAAATATGCCGTAAAATACAGAATCAATAATATTGCCGGCTGCCCCTGCTAAAACCAATGAAATAGTGAGGATGTATGCTGTGCCCACTTGTTTTTTTATCAGATTACGGATGTAAAAGACTAATGCAACTACAGCTACAATTCTGAAAAGCGTAAGGAACAGTTTCCCAATGATTTCCATGCCAAAAGCCATTCCATTGTTTTCGATAAAAAGGATTTTAAACCACCCGAAAACGTCTACACTTTCGCCCAGAGTGAAATTTAGTTTGACATATATTTTCGACGCTTGATCGATGAACAATACGAGAAAAATAAGAAGTATGGATTTTTTTGTGATAGACATGGAAATTAATTGATAGTTGACAGTTGATAATTGACAATTCAGTAAAATTTATTTATCTGAATTTTATTTTCAGTGTAATAAAACAACAAATTCGGCAACCGACAGAGTTTGCCATGTTGCCGAATTTCGTTTGTGGGATTTTATTATTTTTGATCGTTTTTAGCTTCAATGCTCAATGTTGCATGAGGAACGGCACGTAGACGCTCTTTTGGTATCAATTTACCTGTTTCGCGACAAATGCCATAAGTCTTATTTTCAATACGGATCATTGCAGATTGCAAGTGTTGAATAAACTTCATTTGACGTTGAGCAAGTCTGCCGGCTTCTTCTTTCGATAAAGTGGCTGCACCTTCTTCAAGTACTTTGAAAGTCGGCGAAGTGTCCATGACATCATTCCCGTCTAAATTCGAAATAGCATTACGCAATTCTTCATATTCCTTTTGAGCCTTATCAAGCTTTTCTCTAATCAGCGCGCGAAACTCTTCTAGCTCAGCATCAGTATATCTTGTTTTTTCGGTCATGTTGTAATTTGTTAAACGATTAATTGAAAATTTTGTGTGTAAATCGGAACTTTTCCCCTCTTTTTATTTCCGAGTGCGAAAATATGAAATTTGTTTCAGTTGTACAATTATTTTGACAATTATATTTAAGTTACTAGAAAAGTAATTATGGGTATACAAGACACTTATATGTCAGGCTTTCGTTCCCAAAATGGACTATACTTTCTGAATGTTGATCTTCACTAAATAATCTTCAAACTCAAGCTCTGTGGCATTAGCTAGACTATCTACTAAAACGACACAATTTGCTAATGTTTGAGAAGCTATATAGTTGGCATATTCTTTCACCGCTTTTGCTATTTCTTCGCGACTTTCAATTTCCACGACGATTTTATCGACAATTTCATAGCCATTCGATTTACGGATATTCTGAATACGATTTACCAGTTCACGGGCAATTCCTTCGCGCAATAATTCTTCGGTAACGGTAATGTCGAGCGCAACAGTAAGTTTGCCTTCATTGGCTACTAACCAACCCGGCATATCTTCAGTAATGATCTCAACATCTTCAAGTTCCAATTTTACGTCACCTGTTGGTAAAGCAAGCAGGTATTGACCTTCTCGCTCAATTTCAACAATATCGGCTTTGCCAAAACCGGTCATTGCCTGTGCAATTTCCTTCATTTGCTTACCGTATTTTTTACCCAATGTCTTGAAATTTGGTTTAATTTTCTTTACCAGATTGTCCATATCTGCATCAGCCGGAATGATTTCCAATTCCTTGATATTCACTTCTGCTTTTACTAAATCGGCAATATAAAGCAATTGTTTGTATGATGTTTCATCTTGTGCAGGAACAACTGCTCTTGATAGCGGTTGACGTACTTTCTTGTCGGCTTTACGACGTAGCGCCAATATCAACGATGAAGTTTGTTGTGCTAGCTGCATGCATGCTTCCAGATTACTGTCAATCAACGCTTCGTTGAATGTTGGGAATTTTGCTAAGTGAACCGACTCGCTGTTGTCTTTTCCGGTTACAGCGTTTAAATCAAGGAATAAACGATCGGCAAAGAAAGGCGCGATAGGAGCCATTAAATGCGCAACAGTTTCCAAGCAGGTGTAAAGTGTTTGATATGCAGAGATTTTATCTTCGTCATATTCACCACCCCAGTAGCGCTTGCGGTTTAAGCGTACGTACCAGTTACTTAGGTTCTCGCCAACAAAGTCGGAAATAGCACGGCCTGCACGGGTTGGCTCATAAGTTTCGTAGTATTCAGTAACTTCTTTTACCAAAGTATTCAGCAGTGAAATGATCCAACGATCAATTTCGGGGCGTTTTTCCATTGGAACTTCCACTTCGGAATAGTTGAATTTATCAACATTGGCGTAAAGCGAGAAGAACGAGTAGGTATTGTAAAGTGTTCCGAAAAATTTGCGACGTACTTCATCGATGCCTTCCACATCAAATTTCAGATTGTCCCATGGTGAAGCATTGGTCATCATGTACCAACGCAATGGGTCGGAGCCAAATTTCTCAATAGTAGAAAATGGATCAACACCATTGCCCAGACGTTTCGACATTTTATTGCCGTTTTTGTCCAACACTAACCCATTAGAAATAACACTTTTGAAAGCCACCGAACCACGAACCATGGTACTGATAGCGTGAAGTGTAAAGAACCAACCACGCGTTTGGTCTACACCTTCCGAAATAAAGTCGGCAGGGAAGTTAGTGTGATTGTCAATCAACTCTTTGTTTTCGAATGGATAATGCAACTGCGCATACGGCATAGCACCCGAATCGAACCAAACGTCGATAAGGTCAAGCTCACGTTTCATGGGTTTGCCACTTGCCGAAACAAGGACGATGCCATCCACATATGGACGGTGCAGATCTATATTTTTTACCGAGTAATTTTCGGCAGTATTTTTTCCAACTTCAAAGTTTTTGTATGGATTTTCAGTCATAAATCCGACAGCGATTGATTTTTCGATTTCCGAAATCAATTCTTCTACCGAGCCGATGCATATTTCTTCAGTGCCATCTTCGCTGCGCCAAATAGGAAGCGGTGTTCCCCAGTAACGGCTGCGACTTAAGTTCCAGTCTTGCAGGTTTTCCAACCATTTGCCAAAGCGACCAGTTCCGGTTGAGGCAGGTTTCCAGTTGATGGTTTCATTCAACGACATCATTTCCTCGCGACAAGCTGTTGTTTTTACAAACCAACTATCTAATGGATAATATAATACTGGTTTGTCGGTGCGCCAGCAATGTGGATAGCTGTGCGTATGTTTCTCTATTTTGAAAGCCAAACCTTGTTGTTTCAACATCACACAAAGATCCACATCCAAGGTTGCATCATCTTCTGTCAGGCTGTTGTCGTAAGCATTTTTCACATACCTTCCGGCATATTCGGAGTATAACTCAACATTTACATTTGAGGCGACGAAATCAATACTCAAATCTTCAATTTTAAAGAATTTGCCCGTTCTGTCCACCATTGGTTGGCGGTTACCGTCTTTGTCGATCAACAACATTGGCGGAACACCGTTTTGCTTAGCCACACGATCATCGTCCGCACCAAAGGTAGGAGCGATGTGCACAATTCCGGTACCATCTTCGGTGGTTACAAAATCGCCGGTGATAACACGGAAAGCTCCTTCTCCCGGATTTACCCAAGGGATCAGTTGCTCGTATTCAGTACCGGCCAGTTCAGAGCCTTTTTTGCGGTCAAGAATTTCATATTCATTTTTGCCCATAACCGCAGCAAGCAGGTTTTCGGCTAAAATCAAATTACAAGCTTCTTTGGTATATGGATTTAGCGTTTTTACTTTTACATAATCGATGGTTGGGCCAACGCACAATGCTGTGTTTGACGGCAAAGTCCAGGGCGTGGTGGTCCATGCTAAAAAGAAGGTGTTCTCCTCGTTTTTCAATTTGAATTGTGCCACACAGGTAGTGTCTTTCACATCGCGATAACAGCCGGGTTGATTCAACTCGTGAGTCGAAAGTCCTGTTCCGGCAGCAGGCGAGTAAGGCTGAATGGTGTAACCTTTGTATAGTAAGTTCTTGTTGTAGAGTTGTTTCAATAGCCACCAAAGCGTTTCTATATAACGGTTGTCGTAGGTAATGTACGGATCGTTCATATCTACCCAATAGCCCATTTTGGTAGTCAAATCTTCCCATTCTTTGGTGTATTTAAGTACGTCGTGACGGCAAGCCGCATTATAATCGTCCACACTGATGGTTTTGCCAATGTCTTCTTTAGTAATTCCTAATGCTTTTTCCACCCCAAGTTCCACGGGAAGTCCGTGCGTATCCCAACCGGCTTTACGCTTTACCTGAAAGCCCTGCATGGTTTTATACCGACAAAAAACATCCTTAATCGTACGTCCCATTACGTGGTGAATACCTGGAAGTCCGTTGGCAGAAGGAGGCCCTTCATAAAAAACGAACGATGGTTTCCCTTCGCGGGTTTCGATACTTTTATGGAAAATGTCTTTTTCGCTCCATTGCGTAAGCATTTCCTTGTTGATGTCCGATAAATTCAGATTGGAATATTCAGCAAACTTTTTCATCTTTACTATCTTGATAGTCTGTTTTTTTATTGAGGTGCAAAATTACAAAAAATAACCGAAAGAGGAAAGTATCTACATCAATGTGTAATTTTCATTATGAGGTACTTAATTTCTTCATTAAATATGAAATAAAGCTTGTCTAATATAAACCCGAACCTGCAAAATTGATTTAGTTTTGATACTTTTGTATCTTAATTCAAATATCAAACTAGTATGAAATCATTCTTTTCATTTTTAATTGGAATTTTATTGTTTTTACCGTTAAATGGACAGGCTACTGTAAAACAAAAAAGTGCTGTCACTGCTAATTACGTTTCCTTCAGTGGTCAGGTTTTATCAAAAGGAAACCCCGTTGATGCCAATGGAGATATATCTAAATTCAATGCTCCTGTTATTCACCTAGTTCGAACAAAAGTAAATTCACCCAAAGGAACCATTTTGTTGCTCACAGGTGGCGAATACAAAACTCTGAAAATAAAGCACGAAGGTAAAAGTGCAACCTTGTTTTTAAATTCAGAGGGCTTTGATGTTGCTGTTCTTGAGTATCATGTCGGCGAAGGATTACAACTCCGTAACTTAGCATTGGTAGATGCTTTGCAGGCTTTCCGTTTCCTAAAAGCTAATGCCAAATCTTTAGGTTTACGCACCGATCGATTGGATATAATGGGAGTCTCGTCAGGTGCACATCTTGCTGCCCGCACATCTCAAAAGCTGGGCGATAACGAACAACCTGCTCATCTTATTCTTATTTCCCCGTCCTATCTCGACGAGATGGCTAAGGGCTCTGTGTTTCCGGTAGTGTTGCCTCCTGTTCATCCATCTGCACAACTTTTCGTTTCGTTTTTTGCGAATGAAAATAAAGAATGGATACACGCCGGACAGGAATATTCGAAGACGTGGAAGGGATACGATGGAAATTCAATGTTTAGTTTGTTGAATGATAGTTTACATACTTCAATCAGAATGACAAACTTGTTTGATGCAAAACTAAAACTCGCCAGCGTGTTGAAATCTTTCCTGAACTCAACACTTGAATCGGTAGTTCAGACTCCAAATCCAGCCACTGTTCCGGTTGAAGGATACGCCAAAAAGCGTCACTTAGAAAAATTAGCACTTGTAGCCAACCAAAAATATGACCTGATAATGATCGGTAATTCTATTACTCATAATTTTGAGAAGCCGGAATATCAACCTGTTTGGAATCAGTTTTTTGCTCCGCGCAAAGCTCTGAACCTCGGCACAAGTGCATATCGAACCGAAAATTTAATTTGGAATATCCAACACGGAGAACTGGACGGTCAATCACCAAAAGTAGTGGTATTGGAAATTGGGACGAATAATGTGGATGAGAAAAATTATCCTACACGTCACACTGCAGGTCAGTTAGCGGGAGGTATCGAGGCTATCGTGAATTTGTTGCGCGAAAAATTACCCTATACGAAAATCATAGTGCTTCGATGTTTTCCCGGTTGTTACGGAGGTCCAAATCCCACGTCACATCGGTTGATTCTGGAACGTGCCTCTGAAATTGTATCGAAACTGGCTGATGGCAAACATATTTTCTATTGCGATGTGAACCACGTGTTTCTGAATATAGATGGTTCCATAAACCACAGCATGATGGGCGATTGGTTGCATCCTACACCTGCCGGAGCTAAAGCATGGGCACAAGCCATGGAGCCTTTACTCTCGGAACTTATGGGCGACAAGTCCTTAGATACTGATATCGCATCCAACTCGGCCATTGTTCCGGTTTCGAAATTGGAGAACGATAGTTATGATTGGTGGGTACGTCATGCCGATGTGTTGCACATCAAGGATTCAATCAATCCTCAAATTGTTCTGATAGGCAATTCCATTACCCATTTTTGGGGTGGAGAGCCGCTATTGAAGTATGCGGATGGATCACCCCGTAAGCCGAATGGCCCGAAAGCCTGGGCTTCGGTATTCGGAAACTATCGCGTGTTAAACCTTGGTTTTGGCTGGGACAGAACGCAAAACGTGCTTTGGCGACTGGATCATGGCGAACTTGACGGCTTGCATCCTAAAACGGTTATTATTGGAATAGGCACCAACAATACGAGCCAAACAGTCAATGCACGAATAAATTCAGCACCTGAGATTGTTGAAGGTATTGCTACCATTTGTAAACGTGTTCGGTCTAAAGTTCCCGGTGCCAAAATCGTACTGATGGCTGTTCTACCACGCGAACAAAGTCCGACTCATCCACGTCGTGTTCTGATAAATGAGATCAACAAACAGCTGGAGATATTTGCCAAAGAGAATAATATCGATTTTGTAAATATCGGTTCGAAAATGCTTGCGCCCGATGGAACCTTATCGCAAGAAATAGCATCGGATTTCTGCCATCCTACGGAAAAGGGTTATCAGATTTGGGCTGATGAAATTCGTTCGTTGGTAACTGAACCTTAATGTTCATGAATGAATATTAAGAACAAAATGCCTTACAGAATCCTTATTTTTGTAAGGCATCTTGTTAATGTAAATTATGTGACGATTTTTGAATTATCTTTCCCTTATTAATTGTTACATCAATATTAGGTGTTTATTCTGTCTCCTTCGTATATGTAGCTGAAAAAATAGCAGGAACACCACATATAGATTGTTTATGAAAAAACTTATCTTTTTGATTTTAGTATCGGTTTTGTGTCTCAACATAGGAGCACAAACAATTCAAATCCCCAAAAACTTGCCACAGGGTCATCCTCGTGTGTTGACTTCAGCTAGCGCCAAAGATTCCGTAAAACTCCTTATTCAAAAGGAAGCGTGGGCAAAAGAGGTTTTTGAAAAGATAAAAACACGTACTGACAAATATGCTAATCAGCATCTCACTGACCCCAATTGGTTAGTGTCCCGCCTTCAAATGTACTGGAAAACTCATTTCAAAGATGTTTTTATAAAGGGTGAAAAATTTGCTTATGCCGGAGGCGATAAAGCACCGGTTCCTACGGTTCGCTTTACGGGCTCACGAGCTACCACAACCATTTTTAGTCGCCCCAAACTGGAAGATATTACTCCCTTTATGGACGATGAAAAAGGTTTGCTTTTTATCAATAATTCAAAAGAGAATAAATCTCTGGAATGGGCTGACCCTGCAGAAACCGGAAGAAATATCGAGTCTATCAATCGTGAGATTATGGGTATAGCGCGCGATGCTGCCTTTCTTTATTGGATGACGGGCGAGGATAAGTATGCGTCGTTGGCTCGTGATGTTTTTGACATGTATATGACTGGCATGTATTATCGCAATGCACCGATTGACCTGAATCATGGTCATCAGCAAACACTGGTAGGGTTGTCGTCGTTCGAAGTTATTCACGAAGATATTCTGGATGAGTTGATTCCATTGTACGATTTTTTGTATGTATACTTGGTTAAAAATAAGCCTGAAAAGATGAATATTTACGCTTCCACTTTCAAAAAATGGGCCGATATTATTATAGATCATGGTGTTCCGCACAACAACTGGGATCTATTTCAGGCAAATTATATTCTGAATATTGGATTGGTGCTGGAGGATAATAAGAATTTTAGTGATTTGAAGGGACGTGAGTATTACATTGATTATGTTTTAAACCAATCAAGCATTCGCCAGTGGTCGCTACCCCGATTGATGGAATACGGTTTTGATAAAAATACCGGCATTTGGGCTGAATGCCCGGGGTATAGCATGAACGTTGTGGGAGACTTTGCCAATTTTATAGCATGGTTTGATAGGAACCTGAATTATGACATTCTACCTCAATTTCCGATAATTGCTAAAGCTGTTGCGACCACTCCGCAGTATTTATTCCCTAACGGAAATATCGTTGGGTTTGGCGATACACATGCTGATAAACCACGTACTGATTTTTTTGCCCGAATGATTGCCAATGCTCAAAAGTACGGGAAAAAGGAACAGGAAAAACAATTTACTGCTTTGTATAAACTGCTTGAACCAAAAGCAGAAATGACAGATTCAAAACCAAATACAGTTCGGGCAGATGTTACATCTTTTTTTACCGATAAGCCATTGAAACTAAATCCAGCTTTCGCTGCTGCTAAGATAGAGGATATCGTTTCACCCACGTTTTGGGCTCCGAACGTTAGTTGGTTTGTGCAACGAAATGGCATGAACCCTCAAAATAGTTTGATGATTTCGATGAATGGTTCCGAAGGAAATCATCAACATGCCAATGGAATTTCGATGGAGCTTTACGGAAAAGGATACACTTTGGCACCCGATGCTGGAATTGGAAGTGGCTATTTTGCCTTGGATTATGCAGAGTACTATAGCCAATTTCCAGCACATAACACAGTGTGTGTAGATGGAATTTCCAGCTATCCGGCTATGAAAAGCAATCATGCATTTGAATTGAAAAGTTCGTATCCCGCTTCTGCAATCAGAAATGACATTTACAAAGGCATTACGTATTGCGATGTCTATTTTCGTGAACCGGAATCATTTGCCGACCAAACTCGCATGATGAGCATTGTTACAACTGGTGCTAAGACCGGATATTACGTTGATATTTTTCGGTCGCATAAAGTACAAGGTGACGACAAGATGCACGATTATTTTTACCATAATCTGGGTCAGAAAATGACGATTACCGATACAAATGGTGATTCGTTGAATTTTAAACCAACAGAAGAATTGGCCTTTGCGGGTGCACACTTATCCGGATATTCCTATTTGTACAATAAAAAGAGCGTTGTAACGACTAAAGATATCAAAGCCATTTTTACAATGAATAAGCCCGATGGCGATGATATTTATATGATTATGTGGATGAAAGGTCAGCAAAACCGGGAAATTTTCTCAGCTCTATCACCTATGACAGAAGGAATGAGCCGAACTCCCGGAATGCCCTACAATGTAAAAGAAACACCCACTTTGACGTATGTTGCCCGTCAGAACGGCGAGGCTTGGATGCGACCTTTTGTTTCGGTTTTTGAACCAAGTAGTAAAGCGGAACCAAGTAACATTGCTTCTGTTTCATTCTTCGAATCGGAAGCAAAACTAACCGATTTTGTTGGAATAAAAGTAGAATCAAAAAGTGGGAGGACCGACTATATTTTCTCGAACTCGAATGCCGCTAACAAAGCCGTGTACAAAGATTATAGCTCGCAATCGACTTACTCGATTATTGGAACAAAGGCAAATGGTGATTGTATTTTGTTTATGGGCAATGGCACCCTGCTTTCGGCAAAAAACGTAACGATTAAAACGGTGCAACCTGCCAATATTACTGTTGAAATGAAGCAGGGCAAATGGTATTATACATCTGATACATCTTGTAAAATAATTATTTCAGGTAAAACTTATTCCTTGTCGGCTTCTGGCTATAAATCAATAAGCGAATGATGAAGTGGCTATTTTTTGTTACAGTTGACTGCTTGAAATTGAATTAAGGGAAGTAGTTTATTTCATTACCGGACATTCTGTTTTCAGACAAATGAATGTGGTGAAAGAAAAAAATAATGAATAAAGCATAAAAGTTTTTCCGAAATAGCTATATTTGCCCAGCCAAATTATCATCTTCACATTTTGAAGTTTGGTTGAATCTGATTTATGATAACGAAACACCTAAAATATTATTTATTTTTTCTTCTCTTATTTTTTACTTCCATCATTGATGCGCAGACGTATACATTTCGCGCATTAACAATGGATAATGGGCTCTCCAACTTTGTTGTCAATAGTTTTTATAAAGATTCAGTTGGTTTCTTATGGATTGGTACCGATAATTGTCTCGACCGATTCGATGGTGTTGAAATTAAACACTATACTTTTGCAGGAACTGATATTAATAAAAAACGAGTGCTGGCGATAGCCGAGTCAGGTCGTGGGCAGATGTGGGCTGCAAATGGGTTGGGACTGTGGAAATTGAATGTGGCGACTGATAAAATGGAGTTGTTCTCGCCAGAAATAATTGACTGCCCAGTAGTAGCATTGAAATGGGATGCTAAAAGAGGCAAGCTGTATGTTGGAACTGAAAAAGGGTTATTTATTGTTCATAGTGAACAAGTTCAGCATATTACGCTCAATAGCAATATCCTTTCACCGGGTAATCATGTTTCAGGAATTCAGTTGACTTCTAATGGCGTCGTTTGGTTAGCCACCTGGAAAGGTGTTTGTGCTTACAATCCGGAGAATCATTCAAAGACAGTTTATGAAAGCACTACCTCCCGCGAATTAAACACCTTTAATAAGTTAACTATAATTGGTTCAACAATTTATTTAGGAACGCTGAATGCAGGTGTAGTTAGCTTTGATATTGCAACAAAAAAATTCTCATCTTTTGTAGACCTTGGGTGTGATATTATAACTGATATTTCGAGTGATGGCAAAGACCGGATATATGTAGCTACCGATGGTAATGGTGCTCATATTCTATCGCACAAAACGAAATCCATCGTTGAATCCATACGTTATAATCCTAAGAATAAGGCTGGGATTCGTTCTAATTCAGTCTATTCATTACTCGTTGACAGAGAAGGAATAGTATGGGTCGGTTTCTATCAGGCCGGTGTTGATTACAGTCTTTATCAAAATAATCTTTTCAAAGTTTATAATTTCCCCCCTTATTTTGATTCCCGCGATTTGCATGTTCGTTCATTTATTATCCGAGGAAAAGAGAAACTTATCGGAACACGTGAAGGGTTGTACTATGTTCGCGAAGATAAAAATCAAGTTGTCAACTTCAATAAAGACGAACTTCGTTCCAATCTGATTCTCTCACTTTGTTTCTATAAAGGCGAGTATTATATTGGTACATATGGAGGTGGTGTGTCGGTACTTAATCCCAATACCAACAGTATCCGTAAATTAAGTGCAGAAAACACATTGCTAAAAGGGCATGTTTTCCATTTTCAGGAAGATACGAATGGAAATCTGTGGATAGCCACATCCGGAGGATTATTCTCTTATAACAAAGACAAAAATGAGCTGAAATCATTTACCAGTGCAAATTCGCAATTATTGGCAGGTAACGTGTTTTATGTATTTTTCGACAGTACTAAAAAAGGTTGGATAGCCACCGAAACCGGTTTGTGTATTTACGACCCGGTAAGTCAGAGTATTCAATCAAATGTTTTTCCAAAGGGATTCTTCAATAATGAAAAAATAAAAGTAATTCATGAAGATTCACGGCATAAACTATACTTTTCGCCTGACAAAGGAAATATTTACGAGTCGGATGTGGATATGGTAAAGTTTTCTCCTTTGCAAATGACTCAACGTTTTCAAGGAAAAATTTTCTTGTCAATACTGGAGGACAAAAAAGGAAAGTACTGGTTTGGCTGCGAAAATGGATTGCTTTCTATGGCTGGTAAGGATGATTCCTACCATAGTTTTGGGTTTAGCGATGGAATCCCCGATCCGGTGTTTAGCTGCGATGCTGCTTATCAGGATCCTGCCGGACTGTTGTGGTTTGGAAATGCAAAGGGACTACTTTATGTAAATCTGGCTCAAGTTGAATATTTGAAACAATGTCCCTATCCGGTGGTGTTTACTAATTTGCAGGTAAACGGAAGTGAACTGAGTTCTCAGGACAAAAGAAATGTCCTCTTAGACAAAAAGATAAAGTTAAGTTATAAAGAAAATAACGTATTATTCCGCTTTGTGAGCCTATCCTACACCAATCCTGGTGCTACGGTGTATGAATATAAGTTGGAAGGTGTGGATGATGACTGGTTATTGCTATCAGGGCAGAATGAGGTGACTTACCAAAATTTATCCGCTGGAGATTATGTGTTTCGTGTTCGAATTCAGGGAAATAAAGATTCGGAGGCTCAATTGGTTGTGAGTGTTAGTTCTTTCTTTTCACTTACATTCTGGGTTATTCTTATTCTTGTGGCTGCACTAATTTGGTATTTTGGTCCTAAGTATTTGAGGATATTCAAGAATAAAATTCTTAACAATGAGGTGCTTACGTTAGAAAAATACAAGCAGCAAAGACAGCTAGCCTCCGATGCCTCTAAAGTAGATGAGAAATACAAGAATGCAAAATTAGACGAAAAGGAGTGTAAACTAATCTGCGAAAAGCTGAATTCGTTTATTGAGACTGAAAAACCCTACACCAATCCCGATTTGAAAATTGTTGATTTAGCGCTTGCCATCAACTGCTCATCTCACTCATTATCGTATATTTTCAATCAATATCTGACCAAGAATTATTACGATTTTATTAATGAATACAGGATTGCCGAATTTAAACGACTTATTTCAGATGTGAATTATTCGAAATATACACTTTCAGCTTTAGCCGAACGTTCCGGTTTTAGCTCAAGGGCATCATTCTTCAGGTCGTTCAAGAAGCAAACGGGCATTACCCCGAACGAATACATTAAGAGTATTGGACGGAATATCCAGGAAATTGATGTTGATCCAACCGAATAAATCAAGTAAACCTATCGCTTTTGTCCGGTATAATTATTTGAGACTCTCTTCTCTTGTTGTATAACTGTGCATATTATCAGACTTTTATATAAATATTGGTCTGAAATAATGGTGTGAGATATATTCCTGTTATTTATTCAAAACAAAAGAAAATAAACCATATATATTTGCTGAATCAAATCTAATTTGAAAATCAGATATTATGGAAACCACAACCCACGCAGCCGAAACAATCTCCATCCAAGCCGATGGAATTATTACTCGTTCCTATATTGAGTACCACACATTCGTTGTAAATTATATCGCGTATAAGATTAATAGCAAGAACGAGGCAGAAGATCTTGCTCAAGATGTCTTTATTCGTTTGTTAGATTACAAGCAAATGCTTCGTCCTGAAACCGTAAAATCTTTTATCTTTACTATTGCCCGCAATATTGTTATTGATTATTTGCGTCGGCATTATAAAAAACAAGAAATCTCCGCTAATATGTATGAGTTTCTTGAAAAATCTACCAACGATATTGAGAGTCGTTTGCACGAAAAAGAGATTCTCCATCTCGAGCAGAATAAACTCAGTACATTTTCTCCCCAACGCAAAATTGTATATTCTTTATGCAGATACGAAGAAATGTCGGTATCCGAAATTTCTGAAACACTACAGATTACTCGTCGAACAGTGGAGAACCATCTTCTGACCGGACGTAAAATGATGCGGGAATATATTCGTCAATGCATTTAATTACTACGTAAATATATTCTTGCGATTTCCCAAAGGATATACTAAGAGAAACAAATTTAAACGTCGATTAAGTATATTTGTTTTTTAATACGTATTAAGGAGAGAAATGTTTAAACCGGGTCTACCGGATTAAGAGAAATAAACAAATTAATTAAAATCAATGTTAACTTTTAAATTAATTATCATGAAGCAAGTAAAGTTGCAATTTCAGAAAGGAATTCGTTTTTCTTTCAAAAAGAATTTGGTGCTTTTATTTTTTCTGGGTATGTCCTTCGTGGCTTTTGCACAAAGTACAGTGTCAGGAAAGGTAACAGATCAAAAAGGTGAGCCCATTATTGGGGCAACGATTAAAGCAAAAGGAACTGGTGTCGGTACAATAACTGATATGAATGGTGCTTTTAAAATTAGTAGTAATGGAACTTTGGTAATATCCTATATTGGGTACCAACCGCAAGAAGTTCAGGTAAAAGGTAAATCAAGTATTGTAGTCCAACTAAAAGAGAATGACAAATTACTTGATGAGGTTGTTGTGGTTGGTTATGGTACGCAAAAGAAAGCATCATTAACCGGAGCTATTTCGCAAATAAGAGGCGAAGAAGTTTTCAAAGACCGCGGCCTCAGTAATGTTGCAGTGAGTTTACAAGGCGAAATCCCGGGGTTAGTTGTAACCAGAAGCTCTACCCGTCCCGGCAGTGAGAATGTTGCAATGAAAATCCGCGGTGATATTTCCATCAATAGTGATGCTAAACCATTAATAATTATAGATGGGATTACCGGTTCGCTGGACGAGCTTAACCAAATGGCTTCCGGTGATATTGATAATATCTCGGTGCTGAAAGATGCTTCGGCAGCTATTTACGGATCTCGTTCTGCTGCCGGTGTATTGTTAGTCACTACTAAGCGAGGAAAGAAGGGTGCAGCCAAAATCACTTATAATGGTTCACTAAGCACTACTATTAATGGAATTCAACCTCCTATCACTACCAATTCACAATTTTTGGACATGTTTTATGAAGCACAATATCGGGATGCTATGGCAAAATATCCGACTTTGACATCGAAAGATGATATCATGAAACAATTTGACTGGTGGATATTTGGTGCCGGTAGTGTATTGGGTGGTGTGGATGCCAATGGTACAAGTTACAACAGGGATGTATTATGGAATGCATTACGCGATGGACAGACATTAAACCTTACAAATAGTGGAAAGACGTATCGTTACGAACCGAATCACTATTTGATGGATGAACTGTATGGTCAGGCCACTTCGCAGAAGCACTCTGTAAGTATTTCAGGTGGTGACGATAAATTTAGTTATATGGCTTCGCTTGCTTATTCTAAAGCCCAATCGCAACTTAAAGTTGCAGATGATGGTGAGAAAAAATATAGCGGACGTTTAAATGTGGATTATCAGGCTAGCACACTATTGAAAATAGAAGCCGGTATGTCGTACGAAAAGCGCGACATAACAACACCTAGTACAGATGTTGGTGCCGGTTGGATGGATCCATGGTTTTGGACAGTCTATACACCAAAAGGAAACTTCTACGACACATTTGGTAATCGTAATCCTGTGGGTGGACTTGTTGGAGGAGGACAAGTAAAAACAGGGTTTATTACTTCACGTTCTAACCTGAAAGCTACATTTGATCTATCTCCACTTTTAAAAGGTCTCTCTATTTCAGGCACCGGTGGTTATAAAACAGTGGAAAAGAACATTCAAACACTTTCTCAAAAAATTCAATACTACGATTATGCGGATGTAGCAACAAGCAACAGACAATCGCCGGGCTCACTCATTGAGGATCTAAACAAATGGGAGAATAAAACCCTTGGCGGATTTATCAACTACGATAACAAATTCAACACCGTACACCATGTAACCGGTATGTTGGGTATAACCTCCGAAGAGGAAAACTGGAAAGAGGTAAAGGCTTCACGTAATCAAGGTCCATTGTACGCTGGATCCGGCTTGGTTGACCTTAATGTGATGGCAAGTGCTACTAATAATGGAGCAGATGGTGGACAAAGCTCTTGGGGACTTTTATCCTACGTGAGCCGTTTGCATTATGATTTTGATAATAAATATCTGATTGATTTGTTGGGTCGCCGTGACGGTTCATCCAAATTATTCCCTAACCAACGTTGGAAAAATTTTTACTCTATTTCAGGCGGCTGGGTTATCAGTCAGGAAAGCTTTATGCAAAATATAAAATTTCTTGATTTTCTGAAAGTGCGTTACAATTATGGTAAGACCGGTAATGTGGATGGGGGCATTGGTAATTATGAGTCATATGCTACATTAAATACCGCAAGTTCCTATTTTGGAACCGGATCTGGGCTGACAGCACAGCCTGCCTTGTCGCTTGGTAATCTGACTTCTTCAATCCGTACATGGGAAACTATACTCAGTCATAATGCAGGAGTGGATTTTACTTTATTTAAGAACCGTCTGTCAGGTTCATTCGATTATTTCTCAAAGACAAATGATAATATGTTTATTGGCGTAACTTATCCTTCTATTCTTGGTGCAAATCCACCTACGTCAAACAGCGGAAAATTACGTACGAATGGTTGGGACTTTTCGCTTAACTGGAAAGCTAAAATTGGTGAGGTTACGTACAATATTGGCGGATCGCTGTCAGATGCGTCAACAGTATTACTTCAGCTTACAAATAACCAAAATGTTCCTATTCCCGGTAAGATTACTGATATCACGAAATTGATTGTAGGAAAACCGATTGCCCCTATTTATGTTTACAAGACAGATGGAATTTTCCAGACACAAACAGAAGCAGACGCTTATTACGAGAAGTATTATTGGACAGATGCCACGCACACGGCAATTAAATCAGGTAATATCATTCCGGCTCCTGCAGCAACTGGAACAACTCGTCTTCGTGCGGGAGCCCGAAAGCTGGTTGATGTAAACAGTGATGGAGCGATAACTACAAAGGATTTGGTTTATAAAGGAGATGCGGCTCCTCACATGACATTTGGATTTAAAGCGGGACTGGAATGGAAAGGTATTGATGTGCAGGCTTTCTTCCAGGGTGTAGGAAAACAAGTGGTGTTAAGAACGGGCAATCTTTATGCTCCGTGGGTAACGAACTACGTGTTGCAAAACACCACTTTTATGGGTAAAATGTGGACGGAAGACAACCCAAATGCAATTTATACCGTGGCATCACGAGATCAAGGTTTCAACAATTGGAATTATCAAAATAAAGATATAAGCGTTCAAAATTCAACTTATATCCGATTGAAATCCTTAGTCATTGGTTATACAATTCCACCGGTAATAACAAAGAAACTTGCTATGGATAAAGTAAGAGTTTATTTCTCCGGTGATGATCTTTGGGAATGGAGTAAAATCAAAGACGGCTATGACCCTGAATATGGTGAAGCATCCAACAATACCTTTCCATTTAGCCGATTACTTTCGGTTGGTTTAGATGTTACGTTTTAATTATAAACCTCATTAATAAAAAAAATCATGAAACGTATAAATATAATATTTTCATTTTTTGCATTCGCAATGCTAATGACAGGATGTAGCGATATCCTTAATAAAGAACCGCTATCGTCGGGTACTGAAGCTATTTTCTTCAAAACTCCAGATCAGTTCAAACAAGCAGCCAACGCTTTGTATCAGTTAGAAGGCTGGAAAGACTATAATGGTGGTGCTACTTACTACAAGATGGATCAGGGTCTGGATATTTCAGGCTTTGGTTCAAATGGCGGTGCATCTGCCGGTGAATCTGATTTCCATTGGGACAAACCGTACAACTTCATTAGAACTTGCAATATTCTGTTGGAAAAGGCTGCTGGATATACAGGAGTAAAAACAGATCTCAACCAATCTGTAGGTACGGCTTATTTTTTTCGTGCATGGCAACACTTTTATTTGCTACAAATTTTTGGGGGTGTGCCTATTGCCGACCATTCGTTTGCTGTGACCGACTCCATGCTATACGGACCTCGCAAAAGCAGATATGAAGTGGCTAATTTTATTCTCAAAGATCTTAGAACTGCCATTCCTCTGCTTCCTCAAGAGAAAACTATTACGGCAACAGATAAAGGAAAAGTTAGTCAGGAAGCTGCAAAATCGTTTCTTGCAAGAGTATTGCTTTACGAGGCTACGTGGGAAAAATATGTGCCGAATATAAGCTACGACTTGGATGGCGATGGTACTACAAAAGGCGCTGGAAATGTAAAACCTTCAGGATATCCTTCGGTAACCGATTTGTTGACCGAGTCTAAACAAATGGCAAAAGAGGTGATACAGGAAGCGGAAGCAGGAACGTTCCAATTGTGGAACCAGTGTGACTCTTTAAGTTACTATTCTTTGTTCAATATTGATGATAATGGAGGTAATATATCCAACTTTAAAAACGCAGGAAAAGCCACAAATAAAGAATTCATATTTAGTGTAAAGTACGACTACACTGTTAAACAAGGACTTATAAATCTGGGTCACACCATTGCTATTGGGGGAGGTGCAGGTATTAGTACTTATTTAGGTGAAATGTTTCTGTGTCGTAATGGTTTACCCATCCGTGTAAGCTATACGGGTAATATGGCAGATGCGCAAAATAATTCACAGTTCCTGGGCTTTACTCGTTTCAATGATGAATTTCGTAACCGCGATTACCGTTTTATTGGTTGTGCATCCTTACCTGATAGGGTAACGTGGATGGATCAAACTGATTATGGTATACCATGTACGGTCGCAGGACAACCTTATCCTACTCCGGTATATCCGCAAGCAACTTACAATGCTAAGGATCCTGCATTTAGTAGTAAAGCGGCGATTTATGTGCCCAGACTATACGGAGGAACTAATAATGGCTATGGTTGCCGAAAATTTATGCCGGAAGGAGCAGGCAGAACAGCAAACAACACAGAATCTTCGGACTATCCGCTTATTCGCCTTGCAGAGGTGCATCTGATTTATGCCGAAGCTGCGGTAGAATTAGGTAATGGAGTAATTTCTGATGCAGACTTAAATTTCTCTGTCAATAAAAACCGTACCCGTGCTAGAGTAGCTCCGTTAACTAACGCCTTAATAGCTAATGTGTGGGATGCCGGTTGGTGGGATCAAACACAAAACAAGACCGTTTGTAAAAAAATGAACATGCTCGACGAAATTCGACGCGAAAGAGTTTGTGAATTGTTTGGTGAAGGTTTCCGTAGTGATGATTTGAAACGTTGGGGAGTGGCGCATATCAATTTGCGCGGACAAAAGTTGGGAGGCCACGTTTATGGAACTCAATTCATGACTGCTATCGCGAATGATGCATATTATCACGGACAACCTGCTTATCAACCTGCGAAATATCCATTAACTTATGGTGTGTATGAAGCGGGTGGAGCTTCAGATCCTGATTACGGACGTTCAATTGCTACATTGCCTGGTAATTTGCTTTATTCTCAGCGCGATTATCTGGCTCCGATTCCTTTAGTTCAAATAAGACTTAATGCGGCTTTGAAACAAAATCCAGGTTGGTAATTTACGTTTTTTATATTTGTTGATTTAATGTTTAGGTTTGAGCGAGATTGCAAAATTTGCAATCTCGCTTTTTTACATCATGGGGCAAAGTTTGAAAGTAACCACCAAGTGGCTATACTTTGATAAAATGACAGAAGTTTTACACAAACGGCGTTAAGTTTTATAATCAATAAGTTTTGAAACTCATTTCTTATAAGTATGTGACAATTATTATTGATATATTTCTTAATTCTTTGTATTTTTAGACCCCCAACCCCCCAAATGGAGGCTTAAGAGTGCGTCAAATAATCGACTGAGCAAAAAATAAATCTCAAAAACTACGTCTTAAAGCCCCCATTTGGGGGTTGGGGGTCACAACTAAAACATATCATTAAATATTATTGAGTACTTATGTGTAAAATAATCTTGGATTAAGTTAAGTGCTTTGTTCTGTTTAAACGTATTTATTAAAATGGGTACAGAATTTATGCATAGGATTATATCGAATTGTATTGATGGTTGAATAGGTGCTTGTTTTTTGCAAGGTTCTAAATTAAAATATACCAGAAGGATAAAACGTAATCAATTAAATTTAATTAGTATGAAATCAATTCCAGTAATCATTTTTCTGTTCATTTTCAATATCGGATTTAATGTTTTTGCTCAGGATAAGGAATTTGTCAACGGTGTCGATACAATTAGCTGTCTTGCACACGACACTACAGTAATGATTAATGTTCAGATAGAAGCTAGATTTCAGGGTGGGGATATTGTAAGATTCAGAAACTATGTATCGAAGAATATTCGTTATCCTGTGGAAGCACAGGTAAAAAATGAGCAAGGCAAGTCGTATGTAAGTTTTATCGTCGATTGGGATGGCCTGGTCAAATGCATCAAGATTTATAAAACTTCCGGGTCTAAATCATTAGATGCCGAAGCCATCAGAGTCATAGCATTATCTCCTCGATGGACTCCTGCTAAGAATAATAATATCTGTGTTCCTCAACAATTAATTCTACCTCTTGTATTTAAAAGTCTTGGCATTATTGACGACAAGCAGCTTAAGTTGCTCAATAAAGGTAAGTGAATTGTTTATTTAAGGTTTTTGTTTATGCGAGATTGCTTACGATGCAATCTCGCTTTTTTATAATTTATAATCTTTATTGATTTAGTTCGTTTAGTTATTTCTATTTCACTGCGTTTCACTAAATTTGTATTTCAATTTACAACCTTGAAATCCGGATTATCCATATTTATCTCATTCTGTTTAGCTTTAGGGGCTTGTTCTTATTCTTCTCGCGATTTACTACAGGTCGAGAAGATTATGGAAAGAGCTCCTGATTCTGCATTATGTCTGCTTTCTACCTTGACTCGCAAAGAAATTACCTGTTGTTGTTTAAGTCTGCTTCAAATCACCCATGTTGATGTTTTGACACTGATTGAATATAAGCAGACGAGTTATAGTAAATTTAAGCAACGTTTGGCAAAGAAAATGAATCTGAATGATGCCGCCGAACTGACTCGTTTTTTAGAACAAAAAGTAGAGAACCATTAAAAACCGTTGCCCTCTTTTTCTTCTCTTTTTCGCTCAAAAATGCTGTTTCTCTACGTTTTCTATCCTTCCTCAAGGACCATGTCCCCCATATTTTACGTTTTATGCATGTAAGTTGCTGATTTTTAAAGTCGGCTTATCCTACTTTGTCCCCCAACTTTTAGCCCTATAATTTGGGTTAATAACTACTGCTACTTAACTTAGCACCGCATTTAAACCTGATGAAAAGCAGTAAAATTAAAATGCAAGTCACCACAACCGTTAATGTATATATGAGAAAAGTTATCCGGTCTCCTGTATTGTAAATGATAGTAAAACTCAATATAAATAATTCTCAATTTATAAATTAAAAAATCAAAGAACATGACTACAAATGAAAAAAACAATGTAACAGTCGAACTGTATGATTTGACAATCACCGAACGGAAAGATGACCGCTTCGGTCGGGTAGTAACAACCAAATCATTGAATGAAAATGATTTGATAAACATTGCCGTTTCAAGGCGGACGGATCTTAGCGGCTCTACTATGCGGGCAACTATGGACATATTGAAAGAGATAGCAAGGGAACAAATAGCCAACGGAGCATCTGTGTCGTTTGGACTGGGCTATTTTGGTTTGGGAGTGAATGGTGTTTTTATTGGCGACAATGCCAAATGGGATGCATCTATTCATAGTCTGTCTATTCGTGTAACTCCTACAGCCGATTTGCGCAATGCAGCAAAAGCTGCCGTCGTAGATGTACGTGGCATGGCCGAGATTGGAACAGTCATTAATTCGGTAACCGATGTCAGTTCAGGAGAACTAAACAACCGTTTGACAGTCGGCGGTGGAGTAAATATTACCGGAAGCAAAATCAAGATTGCAGGCGACAATGCTGCCAACGGCATCAGCCTGATTAATCAGGCAACAAGTGACGCAATTTTTATTGCCGCCAACGCCATTGCAGTGAACGATCCTTCAAAAATCACCTTTATTGTACCTGCAGGCTTGGCAAGTGGTGATTATAAGTTGAGCATTGCCACACAGTACTCATCTACCAAAACGTTGCTAAAAGAACCTCGCGTATTTGTATTCGACTACGTGCTGAACGTATAGGTTGTTTCGGTATTAGCTATTCGAACGGTTCGATAGCCTAATATCGAAGGTCTCGACATTAGGCTATCGATTGAACCGACATTAGGCTGTCGAGAGTCTCGACATTAGGCTGATGATTGAATCGATATTATCAATTGAGTTGTAACAAGAAATAATTTTGATAAAAAGATTGTAGAGGCTATCTCAAGTTCTGAGATAGCCTCTTTTTTTAGGTTGAAATTAGGTGTTTTTCTTTTCTGTTCGTATATAGACACAGTAGTTTTTTATAAGCTTTTTCGGGTCTAAAAGATTGTGTTTGTTTTTCGTTTATTGTTTGATTTTAATTACTTTTAAAGTTGAATCATTGTTGGATAGGCTTCAAGTTCTCAGTCGTTCAAAATAAAACAATAATACTATTGGAAAATAGAGGGTCTTTTGCATGTGTAATTTATGGCATTTGGTTGAAAAAAATAAGTTTTTAGGTGTATACTATGAATTTAAAAAGATTGTACTTGTTTTTGTTACTTCCTTTAACTGTAACGTTACAAGCATCGGAGTGGCAGTGGTCGGTGAATATCCATGACGTAGTTTCTTCGGAAACCAATGAGCACCCGCGTGCTTTTTTGTGGATTCCGGAAAATTGTAAACAGGTGCGTGCCGTTATTGTTGGGCAGCATAACATGTTGGAAGAAGGAATCCTGGAACATCCCGAATTTAGAAAGAAAATGGCTCAGTTGGGTATTGCCGAAATATGGATTACGCCCGGATTGGATCAGGTTTGGAATACGAAAACTAATATTCAGGCTACGTTCGACCAAATGATGGATTCATTGGCTGAGGTTTCGGGCTATGCTGAATTGAAATTCGCTCCGATCATTCCCATCGGGCATTCGGCAATGGCTACCTTCCCATGGAACTTTGCTGCTCAGAATAATGAGCGGACGTTGGCAGTTCTTTCGGTCCACGGTGATGCACCCTCAACGAATCTAACCGGTTATGGTCGTCCGAACCTCGATTGGAGTAAACTGAAAATCGATTGTATTCCGGGTTTGATGGTAGAAGGTGAATACGAATGGTGGGATGCGCGTGTTGAGCCTGGGCTGAATTATAAAAAGGCTAATCCGAAATCCTGTATTTCGTTTTTGTGCGATGCCGGTCGTGGGCATTTCGATTATTCAGAGCAATTGGTAGATTATCTGGGACTATTTATTGAAAAGGCAGTGAAATATCGTCTTCCGAAAACAAGTGCTATTAGCCAACCTGTGAAATTGATTCCCGTCGACCCCGAAAAAGGGTGGTTAGCCAACCGTTGGCATAAAGATCGATTGCCCGAAGCAATAGCTGCACCCAACAAATCGTATGTGGGCAATAGAGATAGTGCCTTTTGGTATTTCGACAAAGAAATAGCTCTGAAAACTGAAGCTATTTATGCTCGTCAACGAGGAAAGAAAGAACAGTATCTCGGTTACGTGCAAAATCAGAAATTGTTGGAATTTAATTTGAAAAACTTTGCACGTTATCTTGGCAAATTTGAACCGGAGGCCGATGGGCTTACATTTCATATTGCACCTACATTTACCGATAGTTTACATGCAAAAAGGGCTAACAATCACAGCACAACAAAGACGGTTATTTCTCGTATTTGTGGTCCTGTAGAAAAACTAAATGACACTACATTTACCGTTCGATTTTCTCGTCTGGGATTGAATAATGTAAAGCGTACAGCAGATATATGCTTGATTACGGCTAACGATGGTGATCCAAAATATAAGAGTGCTGTTCAGCAAATGTATATACATATTCCGTATCCGAACAAAGAAGGAGTAGAACAAGCAATTAGATTTGACTCTATACCTAATGTCAATCAACGGGTTAAATCAGTAGATTTGCATGCTGTTGCCGGCAGTGGAATGCCCGTTTATTATTACGTACAGGAAGGACCAGCAGAAGTGAAAGATGGAAAATTGGTTTTGACTTCAATTCCGCCCAGGGCTAAGTTTCCTGTAAAAGTAACCGTTGTTGCATGGCAATATGGGCGAAGCATTGAACCAAAAGTGCAGACAGCTAAACCGGTCAGCCGAATGTTTTATATCGAGAAGTAATGATAGTAACAAGTAATCAGTGAACAATAATCTGAATGTTGTCATATATTAAAAAACAAAAACTATATTATGAACAGAAAATTAAGTGCATTAATCATTATTTGTCTTCTTTACTCGCTGAATATCAAAAGTGAAACAACAATAAGAGGAAAAGTTTCAGGAAAAAATCCTACATCAATTGAATATTCAGTTCCCATTAATGGCGTATGCTATGATGGTTTTAGAGAGTCAACAGAGACAGATTCATTAGGAAACTTTCAATTCCAGATTAATACAGATAAGCCGATATTTGTTTCAATTACAGTTGACGGACAATTCTCAAATAAAATTGTAATTGAGCCAAAAGTCAAATACGAAGTTGCTATTAATCTACTTGACAAAGAAAATAGATTCTATGTTCTAAGTCCAAATGGAAAAGGTCAGAATTTGTATAGCAGTTTGCCAAATCCCTCTTTTATTTCAATGGAGTTTAGAAAATTCGCCAATGATACAACAACTATAATTTTAAAAATAAAAATTGAATCACTTAAGGAAATTGAACTTTCACAGTTTAAAAAACTGCTTGTTTCAAAAGAAATAACTCAGGCTTTTTACGAGTTAGTAGAGGCAGATAGAAACTGTTATTATTCAACAATCTTATCTGGAGTCTTATTATCAAAATTCATGAGAAATTATATAGGACATCCTACGGAATATCCTTCGGATATGAAACAATTATTAAATAGCATTTTCATTGATTATCCTATAACTAAAAGCAATTTTATCAATTCTTCTTTTTGGTTTGAATATGCTGAGAATTATATTAACTTCAAAGAGTATTTAAATCCAGATTTCAAACTTCAGGAACTTAAAGATATATTAAAAAGTGGTCTTTTAAATACACATAACATTGAAGAATCAAAAAAGCTACTTTCAGAACCAAACTTGGAATACTACAAAGCTGCTTATATCTATATCACTAGTTTACAAAAGAAATACGAAAAAGAATTAATTACTATTTTTAAGCAGTTTGAGAAAGAATATCCGCATAGTTCTTATATAAAATACTTGAAACCACTAATTACTCCAATTATTGAATTTCATGTAAAAGCAGAGCAAACTATAAACCCCCAAATTAAGTTTGTTGATAATTATTCAAAAATTAGTTCCTTAAAAGAAGCTATGATGCAATTCAAAGGACAAAAAGTCTTTGTTGATGTTTGGGCAACATGGTGTGGTCCTTGTAAAGAAGAATTTAAATACAAGGATAAGCTGTATGCACTATTAAAGAAAAAGAATATTCAGATTGTATATGTTTCTATAGACAAAGAAGAACAGAATAAACAATGGAAAGACATGCTTACTTTCTATAACCTTGAAGGGTATCACATTAGAGCTAACGAGAAATTCGAAACCGATTTAAGAAAAATTTATAATCAAAACGGCTTAGTGTCAATCCCTTGGTATATACTAATTAATGAAAATGGTGAAATAATTAAAGAGCACGCTTCAAGACCATCCGAAATTGACAAGTTGGAAAACGAAATAAATAACAATTAACGTGTGCTAACGTGTTTTCTATTGTCTAATTAGCTGGCTGACGTGCATTTCGCTGGTTTCGCTCCCGCATTCACTTTGTTGCAGGGTGAGAACGAACATAACCGCAAACCACTAAAAGCCATAGTCTTGGTCATTGTAAAAAACACAGTTGATTAGCGCCGACTGGAAACGAAAGTGTCGCGGCAATTGCTTATGGACCAATTGTATTTGCCGGAGTTATGGGAACAGAAGGTATGGAAAAACCGGCTCCGTTTTCAGATGCAATCCTATACAACGATTATTATACCTACAATTTTCATGTTCCTGCAAGTATTGTAAAGGAGTTGAAATTGAATAAGGCTAAGCTGTCGGAAGCAATTAAACTGGTTGCAGTAAGCAATCTGACGTTTAAAACAGGAAACGAAGGCATCATACTTCAACCGCTTTACAGTATTCATCATCAGCGGTATGTGGTGTACTGGAATTTGAAGTAATCGTTTAAGCGATAATTGAAACACTTTACATTTTAAATGAATAATTTCAAAATAAAAAATAAACAATGATACTCACATTCAAATTGAAATGCTTGTCTAAGCTCATTCAAAAAACAGCATTCATCTCGCTGTTAGTTGGTCAAAATCTTATTACCTACGCTCAAAACAATGATGTAAGAATTGATAATCGTGATTTTGAGCAGGCAGAGGTGAAACCCTGGATCGGTTTGGGAATTGGTGATGGGATAAAACTTTCCAACGCAATGTTTCATGGTGGGAAACAATCTCTGGAAATTCATGCAGGTTCAACGGCTCAACTAAAAATTGGATTAAAACCTAATTCAACCTACAAAATTACAGCCTGGGTGCGAACTAATAGTGGGTCGGACGAAGTGCAATTGAATGTTGTAGGTTTGGGAAGTAATAATGTAAGTGCGATTAGTGCTTTAGCCGATTGGGTGAAATTGGAAAAAATATTTGTTACCGATGAAGGACAAAAAGGAGCAGTCGTTGAAGTATATCATCCCGAAACGCCAAGTAAATCAAGTGCCTGGCTCGATGATGTAAACATTGAATATATAGGAGCTTATACTCCTGTTCAACCTTCCGGTATCCAACCACTTTCGGCAAGAACAGTTCGTACAGAAATGGGAATTAGTCAACAACCGTTAGAAAAATTAAATTGGTTGTTGGATGCCCGGTTTGGGATGTTTATCCACTGGGGACTCTACTCCGGACTTGCCAAAGGGGAATGGGGTATGCAAAATGATAGTATGCTGCCCGAGGAATATCGCAAGTTGGCCTATCCAGAAAGTGGCGATAAATATTTTGCTGCAGATAAATTTAATGCAGACCAATGGGCTAAAATAGCCAAAGCGGCGGGGATGAAATATATGAGCCTGACAACGCAGCATCACGATGGTTATGCTTTGTTTGATTCAAAATACATTAATATATTCAGTAGTAAACAAACGCACAATCGAGATTTTGTAAAAGAATATGTGGATGCTTGTCGTGCCAATGGACTCAAAGTCGGATTATATAAAACCCTTATTAATTGGCGTTATCCGGGTTATTATGATGTGAACGGTACGGATTGTAAAAAGAATAACTATGGTTATAAAACTGATATTTCTCATAAAGAGAATGCCCGTTTATTGAAAGAAGAAATGTATTGCCTTACCAAAGAATTAGTGACCAAATATGGGAAAATTGACCAGATTTTTTGGGACGGAGGTTGGCTTGCACAACAAGGTAGTGATGAAGATGCAGCTTATTTTTGGGAATCCGGTAAATTTCTTGATCCTAAAAATGCTTGGCCGGTTAATCCCTACTATCAGGATATAGATTCAGCCACAGGTAAGCCGCTTGGATTGATGGGTATGGTTCGCAAGTATCAACCGGATGCTATTGTGAATCCCCGTACCGGATGGTATGGAGATTATAAGAGCGAAGAAGGAGGTTCGCCTATTACGGGACCAATTCGCAGCGAAGAAATTTATGAAAAATGTATGTCGATGACTCCAGCTTGGGGATATACTTCGGCTATGGAAGATCCTTCTAAAATTATTTCGATAGCCAGGATGAAACGAATGCTCTCGGATTGTACCATTCGCAATATGGCTTTACTACTCAACGTCGGACCCGACCGTCATGGACAAATTACAAAGCCGGAAATAAATATATTAATAGGAATTGGAGAATGGTTAGGGCAAGTGGGAGAGGCGATATACGGTACTCGTGGCGGTCCATGGAATCCTAAAGATGGACAATATGGGTATGCTTACAAAGGCAATACAATTTATTTGTTTTTACTGGAAGATTTTAAAGGAGCTACTTTCACTTTGCCGGCGGTAAATAAAGGGCAAAAAGTAGTAAGAGCTTATATGGTCGATTCTAAGAAAGTGCTCAAAACGAAACAAAACGGGGATCGAGAAATAATGGTTTCAAATCTGAATAAAGTGGATAAGGAAATAGCAATTATCGCCATCGAATTGAATAAAAAAGTAATGGAATAAAGTTTGTCTATTTATTCAATAGCGTGTAAAGAAATAATTATAATTCATCTTTTTTTTAATCTCATTAAGGTTTAATTCCTCGAAGCTCTGCTTCGTTTTTTCTTTGTTTTTTTCTTACTACCTCGTCAGCTCTGCTGCGAGGTAGTAATGATTGATTAAGTGCTGATTATAAAATTAATTTAGTTGCTTTGTGCCAAATAAAGCTAGAAGTACCTATGAGAATTAATCAGCATAATTATCAGAAATAACCATTATTTATTCAGATAGACAAGAAAACGAATCTAAACGCTCTTTTCTCGACTCTGTGATCAATTCATGATTCGTCAAAACTACGATAAGTCATTTGACGGATATAAAACTAGAATATTATCATTTGAATAACCGCTGTAACGGTTATTCAAATGATAAACAAATTATTAAACAGAAATATCAACAATTTTAAATCACTTATAGTCTAATGCACTATGGGTATTACTTAACTTAGTATTTAGACTATACCCATGTAAACTTAAATTAGATAACCGCGCATTATTCGTTGAGGTGACTGTTCTTATAATTTTATCTTAACCTTACTCCCAACGTACGAAACCGTCTTTGTTGTTGAGCCAGCATCAGTTCCAAAACCTTTATTTTCAGCTACTAATACAACATTAAATACACGTTTCTTTAAACTACCAGAATAACTACCCAGTTTGTCACCAATCGTAAGAGTTTGTTCCTTTTCATTCCACTTAAACGAAATAGTTGAATATTTTCCTTTCTCATAATTGTAATTATCGCCTTCATCTTCGTATAATTCAAATTTACCATTCGCACCTTTATATACACGGATTTCAAGTGTGTCTGATTTTTCAGCACTGTGTTGGATTATTTTACCCATTGGAATTATAGAACCTGCTTTTACAAAAAGAGGAATTCTATCCAATTGAGCATCTGTTTTTACAGTTTGACCACCTTTGAAATGTTTTCCGGTCCAGAAATCAAACCAACCGGCTGATTTTGGTAAATAAACATTCCATTCGCTTACATTAGGCTCTGTAATAGGAGCAACCAAAAAGGCTTTCCCAAACATATACTGGAATCGACTCTTGACGGCAGCAGTATCACCGTTAAAATCCATCACCAAAGGACGCATGATGGTTGAACCGTTTTTAGTTACCTGCCATGCTTCGGAATAAATGTAAGGAAGCAGTCGGTAACGTAGATTCAGCATCTTACGCATATTATCCTCTACTTTTTGTCCGAATTTCCATGGTTCGGTTTCTGTTTGGTAACCATGCATACGGAAAATAGGATTGAACGTTCCCCATTGATACCAGCGGGTCAGTAATTCGTGGTATTTTTCGTCGGTATATTGTGAGCGTCCCGGACGGAAAAATCCGCCAATATCGGTAGTCCAATACGGTAATCCAGTAATGGTATAATTTAGTCCCGCAACGATCTGATTTTTAAATACATCCCACGTATAGCCTATATCGCCCGACCAATTGATGACACCGTAACGTTGCTGCCCAGAGAAAGCCGAACGGGTAAGAATACAAACGCGTTTATCGGAAGAGCTCTCACGCTGACCTTCGTACACAGCCTTACTAACCATCAATGGGTAGGTCAAGCGATAAAAATCACCAGCGCCAATATATGTTTTCTCTCCTTTCAGTGCATCATTCTCCGGCTCTACAGCATCCATCCACCACGAATCGACGCCATTGTCAAACATATTCACTTTCAATGTATTCCAGTATTCCTTTCGGGTTTCGGGGTTAAAATAATCTAACCATTTAGTGTTGGGAATAAATCGGTTTTTTGCTACATATTCTTTTCCAATCGTTGAATTTTTATCCGGATTCGACCAGATGGAAATATTGAAATGAGCATTTAAATCATGTAATTCTTTTATAAAACCGGCAGGATTTGGGTAATTTTTTTCATCGAATTGAGGAACTCCCCAACCTCTATCGCCCCAGTATTGCCAATCTTGGACAATTACGTCCACAGGAAGCTGTCTTTTACGAAATTCCTTCACTGTCTCCACCAAATGTGTACCTGAAGTATATCGCTCGCGGCATTGCCAGAATCCATACGCCCATTTGGGGAACATGGGTGCATTACCCGATAAATTACGGTAGGTGGCAATCACATTATCGGCTGATGGTCCGTAAAACACCACATAATCGAGTGCTTTAGCAACGGGTGAACGAAATGTAGTGAAGTTATCTGCCTGTTTCCACGACAATTTTGGTGTGTTGTTTGATTTACAAAGCACCTGTACAGCATGCTCTCCAGCCTTTAGATTTACCAATGTTCCGGAAGTTGGAGGAAGCCACATATTGCTTTGATCCATACACGGTTTTCCATCTATAACCACAAAGTGACGGTTACCCATATCGCCCAAATCCAGAAAAATGGAATATTCGCCATCTGCCGGAACATTAAACTTGCCCTGGTATAAGGATTGATTTTGAGACACTTTTTGAGTACCGGAAGTAGTGGTTACTTCGGCCATTTGACTATTTCCGGTAGTTGATTGCTCCTGTTTTTGGAGCGCAATAAAATTATCGGCTGGATTAAAATCGGTGAGTCCATACTGATGCCACAACAAGCCATAGCCTTTACTTGAGTAGATAAAAGGAATCGCAATTTGTGTATTCACCTGCGTCAACCGGCGGGCTACGTTTTTGAGGTTATATTGTCCATCCTGAAATTGACCCAAGCCGAAAATAGATTCATCAGCAGGCGATTCAAAACTCTGTTCAACGGCGAAACAGGCTTCACCCTGAATGAGATCGGAAGTTAGCTTTCGTGCGTCTGCTTTTTCGCTAAGGAATACCTTGCCGGCATTGTCGGTGTACGAAAGTTTACCTGTTAGTTTGTCCAGCAAAACAATTATTTTGTTGGCTTTTATTTCAATCTTAGAAGGCGAATCTATAACCTGAAACGCGGGAGTTGCCCCCGCTGACGTAAAAACAAGTTCCGGCAGGGTTTCTTCAGCCCCTTTGTAGAATTTTATCCTTACCGCATTGTCGGTCAGGGGTGAAATGCTGAGTGTCCCATCTGTCATTATAACATTCACTCTGTCAGGCAACTGCTTAAAGCTTTTTACAATTTGTCCCTGACAAAGTAAAGGGAAAAAACTAATTATCAATAGGTATTTTAATTTCATTTTGTGGTTGTTTCATGAATTATAAAGTAGAGTTATGGTTGTATTTAACCATAACTCTACTTCTTTTGTTAAGGTTACATATATTATTTAAACAGTGTTTCAAAAACATCTATTCAATTTTAAAAACAACAGAAGTTGCAAAAGGCATTTTCTCAGGACAAGTAATCGCCAAACCATCAGCTTCCAGTTTCCATTGCAATTTTCCATTATATCCAAGCAGCTTCACATCTTTAATCGGCTTGCTAAAGTGTTTTGCATCTGTACCCAGCGATTTGATTTTCAACTGCGTTCCCGGAGCAGGTACGTTCATACAAAATGCGTAGAATGCACCGTTCTTACCAACAGTAAAACGTACATCCTGAGCATCGAACTTAAATTCAGCGTGTTTACGATTCAAAGAGCCACCGGGAAGCATTTTCAACTTGCCGTTGATTTGCTCACCTTCGCCGGGAATGATCCATGCATGACTTCCATACACAGCTTCTCCGTTACGAGTCATCCAAGTACCAACTTCTTTCAACATCTTAACGCTTCCTTCATCGAGCGATCCGTCAGGCAAAATGGAAATACACAATGCTGCATTTCCGTCGCGTGCAATGGCTTCGATAATGTATCGGATCATCATTCCCGAATCGTAGGTAAAGCCCGGCGCATAGAACCAGTCACCAACCGGAGCTTCTGCAATCCATGGCTGATTGGTTTTGATGTCTGCCGGAACTCCAAATTCCTCGGTGTTTACCGTACCGTTGGTTTTGTTGCGGAATTTCACGATGCTGAAAGTATTCACCGTACCGCGTTTTTTGAGTGTGCGGTTATAGTAATCGGCAATAACCGTTTGCATGGCGTCCGCTTTGATACCTGTACCGGTTCCATCACCGGTAAAAGGTCCTTGTACTGTACCATCGGTATAAATGAAATCAGGGTCGTAATGTTGCACCACATCCATCATCCGTAACGCCCACTTTGTTGCATACCACTTTGCATAATCAAGGTGATTCGTGAATATGCCGGCCGGTGGAGGCGACCAGCCTGAGTAAGCAGCCGCAGTTGCACCCTTGTACTCACGCAAATTAATGCCGTAAAGCAAACGTGGATCATATCCTTCCCACCATTTACCTTTGCCATCGGCAAGCGTCAGACTGCCATCGTAAGGGACACCTTTTTTAGCACCTTCTTTATCGCTTCCAAAAGCCGTTTGCCACCACCACCAGGTATATTCGTGGTGGAATGTTACGCCATAATGCATTCCATTGGCACGACAAGCTTTCGCCCATTCGCCGATTAAATCGCGCTTTGGACCAATATTGACGGAATTCCATGGTTGATACTTTGAGTTCCACATATCATAATTGTCGTGATGAACCCCTTGAATCATCAAGAAACGTGCACCAGCTGCCTGGTAAATTTTTGTAAGCGCAGCCGGGTCAAGCTTTGTCGGATTCCAATCGCGAAGTACTTCCTTATACCCTGATTCGGATGGATGACCGTATTTCTTGAGGTGATTATTATAGGCAGGCGTACCTTCTACGTAAAGTTTACGTGCATACCAGTCACCACTTTCACCTGCCGCTTGTGGACCAAAATGAACCCAAATACCGAACTTTGCCTCGCGAAGCCATGCCGGTTCACCGGGATAATTTTTCTCGATAGATTCCCATGTCGGTTCAAACGGCCCGGATGCAATGGGAATGTTCAGCTTCATTTCGGGAAACGATTTCCAGTCACCCATTGTAACACTGTCTTGAGGCAATATTGCAGTCACCGAAGGAAACGGTGGCAACAAATAGGGTTCAGCACTCGATTTTGTCTGCGCTTTTTTATTTTGGGCACTCAAGCCAAAAAGCGTTATAGAAATAATGAAAATTATTCCTGAAATTTTTCTCATTGTTTGTTTATTTGTTGGTTCTTACTAATCTTACATTATAGACTTTACCTGCAGTATTCCCTGTGGTTGCCTGAAATTTTACGCGAACAAATTCTTTTCCGGTCAGCATTGTAGCGGGAATCAGATATTCGACATTTTGAAATTTGTTTTGTTTCCATTTGTCGGAAATATTTTCAGTTATCAGTTTTTGATCGTCAATATAAATATCGAAAGACCTGTTTCCACTCTCGGCACCCCAATAACGAACCAACAAGCTTAAACCTGTCTCTTTATTGATTCCAAGTTTATAGCTAAAGAATCCACCATCACGAGCTTCGCGCCAAAATTCATTCATATTATTACCCGTTGAAGAGTATTGCCTTTCCATGGCGTGATCCACCTCTGGTTGTTGTTCACCGGGCGCAACAGCATCAGTGGTGCGTTTTTGAAGTTCCATTTTCTCCTTTTCGATATTCGAAATGGAATCTGTGTACGATTTATAACCCGAATTGGTAAGAGCCATCCAGTACATCATGTATCTTGCATCATGAATTTTATAAAACGGTTCTAACGTTATCTGATCAATAGGATTAACCATTTTGACGTTGAGCGTAAAATTCAACGGTTTGTCTTGAACCGGCACCAGCTTGTTGGCAATTTTCTGAATATTGTCATCAACTAAAATAGGTGCTTTGTCGATAGGTAGCTTTTCTCCACCCGGATATTGTCCGAAGCGACTGTCATTGGCAATCAAGCCTCTCAAATCTTCCGTTCCTGTTTTGGCACCAAGCATAATCGGTCCATGCATAAATGCAATGTATTGAGGCACATTAGGCAGATATTCAATGGAGTTGTGCATTGGGAGTTTGATTTCTAGTACATCACCTTTTTTCCAGGCTCTGTTGATACACACAAAAGAAGATGGATGAGCCGAATAAGTGACATTCTTACCATTTACAGTAATCTTTAAAGCGCCATCGCTTACCCAAGCAGGGTAACGAACCATTAATTTGAACTTAGCGCCACCTTCGGTTACAGTAAGCTTGGTTTTTTCCTCGTAAGGTAGCGTTGTTTCTTGTTTGAATTTAATTTTCTTTTCTTTCCAATTGAGTTCAGAAGCAATATAAAGATTTAAAAACAACGAGTCATTTGAATGAGTATAAATAAATTGATTGTATTTAGCATGATTTTCCATGCCCGTACCAACGCAACACCACATTGCTTCGTTGGGTGCAGAATATGCTCTGTAATGACGTGGGCGAGCTGAAGTAAAATACACATATCCTCCGTGTTCGGGATGTTGGCTTGAAAGAATATGATTGTATATTGTTCTTTCATAGTAATCTGCATATTTTGCTTCTGGTCGTACTCTGAATAAATCTTCGGTTAATTTCAACATGTTGTTCGAATTACATGTTTCAGGGCCATCCACATCATTCACATAATCAGTACAAGATTCGGGATTTGGGAAGTGTTCTCTTCTGCTATTTCCTCCAAAAGCCAAAGAACGTTTTGTTGTAACATTTTCCCAAAAGAAGCTACCGGCTTTATCATATTTAGAATCATGACTAAGCTCTGCAATTCTTTCAAAACCAACGATTTTTGGTATTTGTGTGTTTGCGTGTTTATTATCCAGGTTGTCAACTCCTTGTGACAACGGATCAAGAATTTGCCTGTGAGAGTAGCGTTTTGCGGCCACCAGGTATTTTTTATCGCCTGTCATCTGATAGGCATCTGCAAACATTTCGTCCATACCCCCATGTTCCATGTTAAGCATTGTTTCCATCTGCTCATCGGTAAGTGCAGAAGTGATGGAAATTCCCCAATCGCAGAATTTTAAAAACATTACTTTTGCATTTTCATAACCGCAATAAACCCAGGCGTCTCTAAGTCCTGCATACATTTTATGTAGGTTGTAAAAAGGAGCCCATGAAGCAAAGTATACACTGAAATCTCCTTTTTTAAAGGCAGGCCATATTTTTGAGCTATTGGGAAATCCTCCTACATAATTAACAGCCCATGCCGGATTATTTGTGGTGTTGGCTTCTTGGCAGATTTTAAGTTCTGAAAGCATATACTCCATGCGTTTTTTGCATTCGGGATTACCGGTGGATGCATAATTCAAAGCCATGGCTGTCAAATAATGTCCTGCAATATGACCATCGAGACCATCCCAATTTGGATAGGTTTTGGCCTTTTCGGGCAGTCCGGCTTCTTTTCGGTAAGGCGACAACATTCGATCCACATCATACTTCAAAAGAACCTCAATATTAAGATCTCGTGCATTTTTAAACGCACCATCGAGCAATTTAACATCACCTAACGGAAATTCATTCGGATACAACTTGTTTTGTGCTTTTAGGTTTGAGCTTACTAGAAGTATGCAATTTATTGTACAGAAGTATAAAAGGTATTTCTTCATATATTATTTTTTATTTTTATAATTTCCAAATTATTTATTAACTGTAATTATTTCAGTTGTAACATTGTTTAGTCCCTGCGAACCTACTGAAAGTTTAATCGCACCTGCAATTTTAGTACTTTTAATTACAACAAGTGCACGTCCATGCCAGGTTTTCCGCGAAGTAGCAACGTAAGGATCCGTATCTTTAATATTGGCATTGTCCACACCGGCAATTACGCCCGGACCACTCAACTTAAATTCTAACCTATTTTCAGCATTGGGCTGTAGATTTCCATCTTTATCCGTTACTTCAATAGTGACAAATGATAAATCCTGCCCATTAGCCGATATTTTCGTGCGGTCGACAATTAGTTTAATTTTAGCAGCATCGCCCGAAGTTTTCAAAATTGTTGTTTCCACTTCTTTATTATCCACTACTCCAACTGCTTTTAACTCGCCATTGGTATAAGGCACATTAAATGTTGCTTTGAATTGTTGTTCCTCCGTTGTAGATTGTTCGCCCATCAGTTTCTGATTCAGATAAAGTCGAACCTTCGGATATTTGGAATAAACTTCAACTTCCAGTGGTTTTCCTTCATATCCCGGCCATGTCCAGCTTTCCCATGTCGGCCAAACAGCCCAACCGGTTGTTTTTATTTTTCCCGAATCGGGATTTGGCTCCCGAACGGCCATATAAAGCTTTTCATTATCATTATAGAGCATGCTTCTGTAATGCGAAATCGGTTTACGCCATCCTGTCAGGTCAATGTCGCCACAATAGGCACCGTGCCAGGGAAAAAACACCCCTTCCCAAGATTCGCCCGGTTTATCGCCCGGATAATACCAACGCCCAATGCTCGACTCGCCTAAATAATCAAGCGCAGTCCAAACAAAATCGCCCAGAATATAATTGTGACTTTGCACCATTTTCCAATTGGCAAAAGCATCTCTCGGATACGATTCGGTTTGAACAATAACCCTCGAAGGTACTCTCTCATGATCCGACGGAGCGCGATGTAGCTGATAATTGTACCCGCAAACATCATGTGTAGCCATTAGCGGATCGAATATGTCCCAATCATTGTCCCATGCCGTCATAGCTGATGTTACAGGACGTGTTGGGTCATTCTTGTGGACACAATCAACAAGCACTTTTGCAATTTTAACTGCCTCGGGTTTTTTCCGTTCAATAACTTCGTTGCCGATACTCCACATAATAATGGAAGGATGGTTTCGGTCGCGTTGTACCATGGCTTCGATATCGCGTTGCCACCACGCATCAAAGAGTATTGAATAATCGTAATCATTCTTCTTTTCTTTCCAACCATCAAATGCTTCATCAATAACCAGCATTCCCAATCTGTCGCAGGCATCCAAAAAAGCTTCTGACGGAGGGTTATGCGAAGTACGAATAGCATTAAACCCTGCTGATTTAAGAATTTGAACCCTTCGTTCTTCGGCACGATCAAAAGCGGCTGCTCCTAAACAACCATTGTCGTGATGCACACAACCTCCATTGATCTTTACCATTTTTCCATTCAATTGAAATCCATTTTCCGTGGTAAATTTTATAGAGCGAACGCCAAAGCTTGTTTTAATATTCTCAATTGTTTTTTTATTCTGCTCAATACGAACTTGTGCATGATATAAATTAGGGGTTTCGGGAGTCCACAGCAATGGGTTATCAACCTGAATGCTTTGTTCAAGCTCTTTCTCGCTATTGGCAGGAAGTTGCACTATCAGTTGATTGTCACCAGCTTTTCTCTTATTTGCATCCCAAATCGTAGTATTAAGATTGACATTTTGAGCTAACCCTGTCTCATTTTTTACCAACGTTTTTACTATAACAGTAGCTTTTTTAGTAGATACGTTGGGGGTCGTAACCGTTACACCCCATTTAGCAACATGTATTGGGTCGGTAACAACCATCCATACATGTCGGTAAATACCGGAACCACTATACCAGCGGCAATTCTTTTGCTTTGAATTGTCCACCCGAACAGAAAGAACGTTTTTATTGTTTAATTTCAGGTAGGGAGTAAGATCATAACTAAAAGAGGTATAGCCGTAAGGATGGACGCCCAGCATTTTTCCGTTAATCGACACTTCTGCATTCATGTAAACACCTTCGAAATATATAGAAACAAGCTTGCCATTAACCGATGCCGGAAGCGTGAACGTTTTTCGATAGCAACCGACACCTGCAGGAAAATATCCTCCATCGTTTCCCATCGGATTATTCGAATCCAAAGCACCCTCAATACTCCAATCATGCGGTAAATCGAGGTTTCGCCAATTTTTATCGTCAAAATCGACAGTGCTGACTGCCGGAGGATCGCCCAAAAAGAACTTCCAATTACTATCGAAGAGTTGTTTGCCTTGTGTAATTTTCTGTGCTTTGAGGTTTGCAGTACAGGTTAATAGAAGTACAGATATTATTGGTAAAAGTTTCAAATATTTCAACATAGTATTCTGTTTTATGATCAATTTTATCTCCTACCTGTTATTATCGTACCATCAAGGCATCCACAGCTACCGGTCCGGAACCAATATTGATAATACTAACCGTATGTTCACCAGAAGTTAGGCCTGAAATTTCGCAGACTACTTGCTGTGCTTTACGTGGTCCAATAGTTGACAAATCTGCTGTTACATGAGTTTTGCCATCAATAAGGACTTCAATTTTTCCTGCTCCTACTTCTTTTGGGGCAATGACTGAGATATTGTTACCGGTGAACGAACAAGTCAAACTGTCGCCGGCCGTATCGCTGGTTGTAAGGTCGTTATTGAAATCGCCTGTGCCCAGATTGGATTTACGAAGCCATCCGGGAGCTTTTACACCGGGGTCATCGTCATTGAACCAGCCTTTGTCGTGCGTAATACGCAGAACACGGCATTTCGAAGCCAAGGACTGATCGGTAATTCCGGGCAACATTTGCAACGGCTCTTCCGGCTTAATTGTCAAGCCTTTATCGTCTTGAATAAATTTCAAAGGACGGTCTGAACCCAATATTTCAACTTTAGATACCTTGCCCAAGGTTGCACCTCCGGTATGAAGTGCAGAAAGAGTGACAGGGTTGCCGTCCCAATCGAGAAGAGTGGCGTAAACATTGCCTTGGTTGCGGGTATACAGCACGGTATTATCACCAAAAACTTCAAAAGGACGTGAGCCGTATACTGCTTCTCCGTTGATTTTCATCCATATGCCAATGTCTTTACAGATCCGAATCACTTCCGGATCAAGGTCGCCTCGTCCGTGCTGAGTGATATTGAGCAACATCGTGCCGTTGCGCGACACATTCTGCATCAATAGTTCAACTACTTCTTTCGCATCCTTGTATTTCTGACCGGTCAGGTAGTGCCATTCAGCAATACTGGTTTCAGTTTGGAAAGAATAGGGCGTAATCTCCGATTCGATGATAGCCTCAGTACTCTTAACCAGAGAGCGATCAACGAGTGGAAGCAGCTGAGGACTGTTTTGAAAACTATTATATCGTCCGCCTACAGCCTTAAGATTAATCACAACATCCATCTTTCCATGATTCCATTGCAAGGATTTATTGTAGTAGTTTGCAATCAGTTGCGGAGCAAGAAAGCCCAGCCCCATGTTTACACCCAAATCCATTTGCGAATCACCTGCATGTTCATCGAAGTAAATCATGTCGGGATGATATTTGCTGATGGCATCATCCACCCGCCACATAAACTGGTTTGCAAAAGGCGAATGTAATGGATCTTTTTTGTCGTGTTTCGGGCCGTAAAGATCTACAGGATCCATGCCTTCCCACCATTTACCTTTTCCATCCAGAATGGTTTGAAGTGCATCATAAGGCACACCTTGCTTCGGCCCGGTTTTGTCGCTTGTGTAACGCACCGTCATAAACTGCCCCCAGGTTCGCCCCGGAGTGTTATGAAAACCAATGCCAAAGCGTAAACCATGCTGACGGGCAATTTTTCCCCATGTACCAACAATATCTTGTTTTGGACCGACCTTGACAGAATTCCAGGGTTGGTAAGTTGAATTCCAACAATCAAAGTTATCATGATGAACGCCCATAGCCATAAAATAACGAGCTCCCATCTCTGCATATAAATTCATTAATTCCTCCGGATTCCATTTGTCAATCACCCAGTTATGGCAAATATCCTTATAACCGTATTCCGATGGGTGCCCAAAGTTTTTGAGATTATAATCATATTGTTTGTCGCCCTGCATATACATGCCACGCGCATACCAGTCGCCCTGCTCGGGCATGGATTGCGGATCCCAATGCGACCATGCTCCAAATTTAGCCTCACGCCACCATTCAGGGACGGTATACATCCGGCTTAACTCCTTCCAATCGGCAGAATAGGAACCGGCAGCAGCCGGCAATGGTGGTAAGTTCCAACTATCGGGAGGTAATCCCAAATCGCCATTTCCAACGATGATTTTGTCAATATTCACGGCTACATCATAATCTGTCAATCTGATGGTCAGCGTTGCATGATTTGGAATCGCGATGTCGATGATTGAATAAAGAAACGACCCGGTGAGAGCACCTGTTGAGTGAATGTTCACTTTTCGGCTCGGTTGAGTATTGACCGCTACACTGATTGTACCAACAGCTGTTGATGCATAGCGAATTGCCAACTTACTGCAAGCCTTTAAGTTTGTAAGTTGGATAGCTTGTCCGGCTTTAGCCAGACTGACTAAATAACTGCCGGATGCCTCTTTGTCAGCTAATTTTGTCGCTCCTGCAAATAATTTGACAGCTTCTGCCTCAAAGGTGTGTTTTTGTACCTTAGCTTCAGCCGTAAAGCTAAAGCTAAGTACAATTAAAACACCTATTAAGTTTTTTTTCATCCAGAGGCCCATACTACTATTTTACAACTTAACTACAAGTTTTTTTCCACTATAAGTAATAGCTTTATCAATTTTTTGACCTGCGGCTATGACTACAATATTAAATTTGCGAGTTGTAAGCATTCCGGGGAACGAACCTTTACGATCATTAACCGTCAATGATTTTTTTGCATCGTTCCATGTAAAGCTTATAGTTGAATATACTCCTTTTTCGTAGTTATAATTATCGTTTTCGTCTTCGTACAAAGTGAATTCACCGTTAGCTCCGGGGTAAACACGAATTTCAAGGTTATCCCATTTCTTTTCGGTAGCATATTGTACTTGTGGTCCGAATGGCATAATACTTCCGGCCTTAATGTACAGAGGAATTTCATCTATTGTTGTAGCTTTTACGATTTCCTGCCCACCTTTAATTTTATCGTTTGTCCAGAAGTCATACCATACAGTTCCTTCAGGTAAATATACTTTTGTTGATTTAGCCTGAGCGAAAGTCACAGGTTGAACCTTAGTATCATTGCTAGCATCTTTTTTATCCCAACCGGTTTGTTCGTTCGATTTTACAATAGCTTCAGGGGTATATTGTGCATTAACAACAGGTGCTACCAATATTGATTTACCAAACATATACTCGTCGTTCATATCGACAACCTTCTTATCATTAAAGTCCATCACCAAAGCGCGCATCATCGTGGATTGATTTTTTGTAATATCCCATGCAGCAGAGTAAATGTATGGTAACAGTGAATAACGTAAATTAATTGTTTTTGCTATTGCCTCATAGATTGTTTCGCCTTTTTTCCCAAAATTATATATCTCCCGGGGAACATCCGTACCATGAGAACGCATCATTGGAGTAAACGCACCAAACTGAAGCCAGCGAACATACAATTCCTGAAATGATGGATTTTGGGCTCCTGAACCATCATTCCAACCTCTGTTATATGCGGCGGCAAAAAAACCGCCAATATCAGTGTTCCAGTATGGAATAGCACTCATCGAAAAGTTGAGACCTGCCGGTATCTGGTTGCGTAATGTTTGCCATGATGAATTCACGTCGCCCGACCAAGTCATGGATCCATAGCGTTGCTGTCCGGCAAAAGCTGAACGAGTAAGTATAAATACACGTTTATCGGAACTTGCCGCACGTTGGTGCTCCCCGACACCGCCAACCGTCATCAACGGGAAAGCGTTGCGCACTTTACGGAACGAACCAAGATATGTTTTCAAGTCGAAATCGGAAGGTTTGAAATCCAAATGATCCGGTTCGGAAGAATCCATCCACCAACCATCAATTCCCAACGAGAAAAGACCTTTGTTCAGGTATCTCCAGTAAATATCGCGAGCTTCGGGGTTATACGGATCATATGGTTGCACTCCTGATGGATATTCACGGTTTGGTGGCCAACTATCCAATCCCGATTGTGGCCATGTGCCAAAGTTCAGAAGCATACCCTTCGGTTGCATTTCGCGAAATTGCTTTGTTTGAGGACCAAAAGAAGACCAAATGGAAATAATTAAATGCGCATTCATGTTGTGAATATCATCCACCAATTTCTTTGGGTTCGGAAAATCAGAATTAAGAAATTCCATAGCATTCCACAGGTAATTATTACCCCAATATTGCCAATCCTGGATGATCCCATCGAGTGGCACGCCCAGTTCGCGATATTTACTCACTACACCTACTAATTCGTTTTGGGTTTTATAGCGTTCTTTACTTTGCCAATAACCGAAAGTCCACAATGGGAACATAGGAGCTTGTCCTGTAAGTTCGCGCATACCGGCAATTGAGCCATCAATATTTCCACCAAGCATAAAATAATAATCGATGCAATCACCTACTTCTGATATGAACGAGGTGTTTTCTGGTTTGTCTTCAAAAACAGTTGGGGAATAATTATCCCAAAATAACCCGTAACCTTTTGTAGAAACAAGGAAAGGAACATAGTCGTCGGTATTGCCCTGTACCATGTTGATTCTTGCGTTTCGCAGCGATAATTTACCACGTTGTTGTTGACCCAGACCGTAAATAGCCTCGTCTTTGTCGAGCGCAAACGACTGGTTAATGGTGTAGGTTTTTGATCCGGCATCATTGAAGGCCGAAAAAGTCGCACCCGACTCTTTTTCGCTTAAAAGTTTTGCTCCGGCGGGAGTAGAATAAGCTATTTTGCCTGTTTTTACATCCACATCCACTTTTAGCTTATCACTTTTCAACGAAATAACATCTCCTTGCTGGCTAATGGCCACCTTGGTAGCTTGTGGTTTCTTTACTACCGTCAAGCTTTCTTTTGTAAAGGGTTTTCCTACCGGTGATTTTAACACTCTGACTATGGAAGGTCCGTAGAACTGAATCTCAACATCCGTAGAGTTGATCTTGGTTTTGATACCCCAATTGGTTTTCTGATACGATTGTGCCTGACTGCCAATGGATAGAACCATCAGCAGTGACAGCATTAAATTGAGTTTTTTCATAAATGATTTATATAATTATTGTTTTATTTTTTAGTAGTACTCATGTCTAAATTAAATTTATCAATCATCCGCAAATAAATCTTGTTTATAGCAACTTATAAACCCCAATTATTACATAAGGCTCCTCGCCTAATTTCAACGTTGGTATTGTCAAGGTTCCAATAAATATTGCATGGTTGAGATAATCGTAAGGACTATTTTTGGGTGCTTCTAAATCAAGAACCGATTTGCAATAAAAAGAATTCTTTTTTGTATCACTATGTATCAATGCGTTATTGATAACCTGAATAACAAAACCATCATCCGTTTTCAGGAGATAACGGGCATTCAACTCTGTATCTCCATCAGTACGAACCAATTGCCAGTCTTCCCCTCCGGATAAAATCTCTCCTTTTATTTGAGGGCCAGAAAACGTTCCTCCTGTAATCGGAATAACTCTTCTAACACCACGCTTGCTTTCACCCACTGTTATCATATTGGCAATCTTCACCTTTGCTTCCCACATGAATTCAGTCTTGAAATCTTTATACACATCCCCATTATTTACAACGTTGACATTTTGGGCACTTAACTTCTGTGAATATAATAATGACACTGCCAATATGTTGAATATTAAAATTATTTTAGAAATTGATTTGCTGGTTTCTGTAGGTGTATTTATGTTTAATTGCATTTTGCGTGTTTATTTATTGTGTTAGATCTTCTATACTTCAACGTTCTAGCGCATTAACGCAAAGAGCTAATCCGATAGAGAGCTGCACCATGTTGTGGTAATTCGCGACTGAAACTTCCGTTGAAAGTACCAAGGTCTTTGTGACTCCATAAATCGCGTACTTTGACTTTGCCTTTTATGCCAATAGTTTCGAAATTTACTTTTACCTTAGCGTTTTCGGGAAAATCAATTGAGCCTTTGCTTACAAGGACACCAAAAACAACCGAACCCTTGTCTTGAGTGACAACCCCGGTGGCTGTAAAGGTTTCGTAACCTTCAGGTAAATCATAAATTATTATCGATTCTCCATGTGTGCCAATGCCTTCGGCAGGTTTATCGTTGATTATAATAGGCATGTTGTCGCATGTGCGGTTTACCTTCGTTTCGCCCCAACCAGCGGTAGCACTGATCCATTTTAAATCGGTTAGTTTCAGATCACCTTTTGGTCCATGAAGCACAGGATCAACCCACACCACGTGATCCCAGTCGAAACCATTACCACCATCTTTGACGAATAAAACGAGCTTCTTTCCATCTTTCACCGATACTTCCACCTTCTGTGAACTACCCTTTCCGGCAATTAACGGACTTGCGTAGTTGGCATTGTTGAAATCGATATTATCACCCTTACTTTGTGCGTTGAAAAGTGCAACATATTTATCTTTACTGTTGGGAACATCGGCTGTCCATACAATAAGGTTTTTATCGCGCGATACCTGACGATTGTTTGTGCTCAATTGGTTTACTTTCAGCATCTCAGGGTTAGTGAGCATTTCTTTGGTAAAATCATCGAGTTTAGTCATATCGCCACCAAAAATAAGTGGAGAACGACCAATTGCCCACAGGCTCATAAGCGTGTATTGTTCATTTTTTGTAAAATTAGTAGGGCGTTTGAATTCAATAATTCCAATCGGAAGCATATCGGCATCCGGAAAATGACCGAGTCCACGGTAGGGTGTCCAAACATCTAAACGCTCGAACATTGCCAACATCAATCCCCATCTGTCCCAGAAATCATCGGTAATGCGCCACATATTAGCGTGATTCATCACATGCTCACCAGCCATTATCGGTGTTGCACCCGGCGATAAACTTAAAATAATAGGACGGCCGGTTTTATCAATGGCATTGCGGAGCGCTTCGATTTCGGCTTTTTGCACCTTGTCATAAGGGCGAGAAATATCGTCACACTTTATAAAATCCACACCCCAGTCGGCATACATTTGGACTATTGAATTATAATAAGCCTGCCCTTCGGGTTTGCTAGCATCAACACCATACATATCAGGATTCCATGGGCATTGGGAGTTGGTTAATGCAATATCCTGAGCTTTTACAGTAGTGCCGAGAACAGGAGTATTTTTTTCAACAGCTTGTCGGGGAATACCACGCATGATATGGATACCAAATTTCAGTCCTTTCGAATGCACATAGTCGGCAAGCGATTTAAATCCTTTACCATCGGCAGCTGATGGGAACTTTTTCAAACCGGGAGTTAAACGTCCATATTCATCCATGGTCAGCACAGCCTTCGGATCATAAGCATGACCTTTAGCCTCAGGTTCGTACCATTGAATATCGACTGTCAGATATTTGTATCCACTTGGCAGAAGGTGCTTTGCCATTGCATCGGCTTGTTCCTTAACTTGTTGTTCGGTAACAGTCGTTCCAAAGCAATCCCAGCTATTCCAACCCAGGGGTGGAGTTGTTGCCCACGTGTGATAATTCTTTTTTGGCTGCGCGAAAACAGTGAAAGCACATATTAAGCCGCATACAAGTAATAAAATTTTATGATTTTTTGAATTCATTATTTTTATTGTTTTTAGTCTATCTGTTTTGTTGTAAAGTTTTTGTTATGCAACACTAATGAAGATTAAATAAATCGTTTTGACGTCGTTGAATACAAAGTTTTAGGTACTATCTTTTCATTACTTTAATCTTGACTCTTTGAATTGGTCATTTTATTAGTCTTCTAATTATTCCAATAAATGTTCCTATGGAGATGCCGGATATGTTGGTTTTAACCCAATCTTTGCGTCACCAAACTTATATCGCCCTAATATTGAAAGAGAACGTAAAATTACAGTATAAATTTATTTTTTTTGCATGCATATAGACTTTTTTTTAAATTTCGCTTGACATACTGATACATTTCAGTATGATATAGGAATATAAATACCGAGTCGTATCCAACAAACATAATGTTTACGATAATCAGTTGCAATAAGGTTTTAATTTTATTCCATTTCTCGATTACTTTTTTACGTAGTTTAGCATCTGTGGGAAATGTTGTGTTATTCTCTTGTATAATTGCGTCAGACAATATAAATTTTGATTTTTTGAGACAACGGACTTGTGATTAGTAGTACACAAAATACGTTTTTAAAATTCATCGTTATACGTTTGCTATTTTGCAATAAATTGCCACCAGTCAAAATTGAATAATTCCCGTCCTGCTGTGATATTTTGTCCATTAAAATAAAAGTAAATATCATGTTTACCGGTTACTTCTTGTTTTAATGGTGATGTAAATGTTTTAAATTCTTGCCATCCACCTGTGCGAGGAAGTTGAAACGACGATATAATTGAGCCCGAGACGCTATCCAGTCGTACCTCCAAAATACCACCATCAACTCCGGCGGCCAATGAGGCAGAGAATGATTTTGGTGATTGATTTCCAAAATTCACCTCACGTACTTTTATATACCCTTTTGTGCGGGTGCTTGAAATATATACACCATTTTTCTCATTTTGAGATATGGAACATTTTTGTGACCATGCCATTGTTTCTGCTTCAACACGCTTGTATGGATTTATTTCCCCTATCGGTTTAGGTCCTTCTTTGGAGCTGGAAACCGCCGGAATTGTTCCGTCAGAGTTGTACGTGAATTGTTCCACACATGCAGCACGTCCGTAACTCCCTCCAGTCGGTAGCAATCCCGTATGGTAGAAAAGATATGAGTTCCCTTTATAATCAATAACACCACCATGATTGGTGAAACTATTGGTTTTTTGATTCTCCATAATTTTCCCCTGATATTTCCAGGGACCTACTGGACTGTTACTTGTTGAGTAGGAGAGGCTTTCTCCTCCTTTTCCCATTCCTGCATACATCAAGTAATAGTTGTTTCCCCGTTTATAAAACCAAGGGCCTTCGACATACATATCTTTGTTAGGATTTTCAACACTTTTGTTTCCCCTAACTCCTCCGAAAGATTCGACAGAAATCGGAACAGTAACAATATCTCCTGTGTAAGAAATCATGTTTTTATTTAGTTTTACGTAAAAGAGACTTCCATTTCCCCAATACAGATATGCTTGCCCATCATTGTCAATCCATACGGTCGGGTCGATATTAGACCAACTGCCGTTAATGATCAAAGGTTTTCCAAGTGCATCTTTGAATGGTCCTGTTGGTGAATCGGAAACAGCAACCCCAATAGCCATATCGTTTTTATCGCTTTGAGCGCAGATATACCAATAAAATTTACCATTACGTTCGATACACTGAGCTGCCCAAGCTCGATCACGCGCCCACTTGAACGATTCCAACGAAATAGGACTTCCATGGTCTGTCCAGTTTACCATATCGGTAGTGGATAATACACGCCATTTAGTCATGTAGTAGAAATCGTAACCAGGAATGTCGTCGCCAACATACGCGTAAAGAGTTCCATTATAAACCATTGGTGCAGGATCGGGACCAAAATGCGTCTGAACAATAGGATTCTCGGCCCAAATAGCGTTAACTGATACAATTGCGACAAAAATTATTACTAAATATTTTTTCATTTCTAAATATGTATGAATTGTTTTTATTTATTAATGTAAATCAGTATTTAAAAGACTAGATAAATGAAAGCAATTGCCATTTTGCCAAACAAATGAATAAGTAATCCGGCAGTTGATATAACTTTCATCGCTCTTTGAATTTTTGTTTTTTCATTTAACCAGTTAAAGAATGATTCTATAGGCTGTATTACTTTAGACACGGGACATGAGAATAAGTCATTGAATGCCTTATTTCTTTGTTTTATTTTTTCTGTCAGCCCCTTAATTATAAACATTTCAATGTGTTGAGCTTTCCTTTTATTCTCATTAAAGTGTTACGGAGTCTTTACCCTGATTCACATTGATGTTTGAAATATGGTAAACTGACAACTTTTTTAACTGCTAAAAGGTGTCCAAAATTTTTTGAACACCCACTCCATAAAGGATATATTAGTACGCCTTAAAATTCCATTTGGAATTGTCACTATTCATATCAAACTTTGCAAGTGTCGGTGTACTATCTCCTGAAGATACCAGTACCAGCTTCTCGTTTGAATTTGGAACTACTTTAGGCATTATTCTATAGGTTGCATCGGTCAATTGATCGATTCGCCAAAGTTGTTCAGGTGCGCCGGTAAATGCTGGAACAGTTACTATTTCGGCCTCAGGGGTTGCTGCTAATGCACGATCTGTTCCGGCGATTACAATTTTATAATAAGGTCCGCCGATATAACCTCCTGCTTCGGGAACAGCTGTAATTGTCCATTTTTGATGTGGACGGAACAAGTAATCGCCTATTCTTACACCAATATTTCCGGTTGGCCAGGTTTTAATTACATCTGCTAATTCCTGAGATGCAACAGGTTTGATCGGTTCATCATTGTTTCGGTTAAATCCGCGCATTCCACCTGCCATTCTTGTAAAATCAACTACTAACTCTAAGGCATATCCTCTTCGCTCAGATTCAATTTCATAGTTTCCTTCTTTGAAATTATCGCCGGCAGCAGGCCATCCATTTTTCCATAGTAACGGACGAATAGCTAATACGCTGCGTCCGCTTTGATCTAAATCCGCTTCATAATGGCAGGACATTTTTTCAATTCCATCACCAATGATAAAACGACCAAAATGTCCTGTTCCGGTAACTCTTCCACCGGCAGCCACTACCATCTTACCACCACCTTCTATCATTTCTCTTCCCATATTATCAAGGTAGGGACCGGTTATTTTTTTTGAACGACCAACCACGATATTATAGGTTGAATTTGCTCCATCACAGCAAGTTCCGTGTGTACCCAAAAGATAATACCATCCATCACGGTACATCAGATCGGTTGCTTCACAATCAATAGCTATATTTATTGCCTTATTACCTTCTACACGTTTCCCTGTTTTAGGATCAAGTTCAACAAGGCGAATAAAACCAAAATAAGTACCGTATGACATCCACAATCTTCCATCGGTTGGATCTAAAAGAAGTCCTGGATCAATAGCATCACAATCTTCAATACCATCGGACGCGGTAACTACTACAGCATCAGTAAATTTAAAATCAGGAGACTTGGGGTCAAGCGTTTTATTCCACATGGTAAGAATTTTTCCACTATGTCCACCGTTCAAACCACCACCTGTTGAACCATATACAACAAGGTATCTGTCACCAATTTTTATTGCATCCGGAGCAGCTCCTCCACCGGGTCTTACTGCACCACTATTCCATGTCCAACCGTCTTGGGATATTAATCCGCCACCACCTGTACCAAATGTATAATACTTTCCATCACATTCCATGATAGTTGATGGATCATGGATAAATGGTTTTCCGACTTGTGCTATTACCGTTCCAGTTAATAGTACTGACAACAAGGCTGTTACGCCTACTATTTTGATTCTTTTCATAATAATTTCAATTTCTGTGCAATCAAGATATTAAATAAGATAACTAATTTCATTCATAACTAATAGTGATATTTTTTATCGGCTGGCCTCTTTCATCCAGAAAGCGTACACAAAAATCACTCATTCCGGGGCCATTGATTACAGCTCCGCGGATGATATTCTTTCCTTTATTAAGTGTTAGTAGGGTCGAGACACAATCGTCAACTACCATACGTCTATCACCTGAGAGTAACAAGGCTTCCTTTCCATTTAGCCACCACATTGATGCTGAATTTGAGCCTACTGCAAATCTTACATTTTTCATTTCTTGCGGGCTGTTAACTACGGTTACTGCCCAAAAGATGACGCCGTAAACCTGTTTTCTTAGCCCATAGGCGAAGCGGTACAGTTTGACGTTGTAAATGGAGCTTTCCAGTGCATGCCAGGTTAATTCCTGCTCACCAACTTTTACCTTTTCTCCATTTTTTGGAAGAACTGTAAACTGGTTTTGGAAATACTCGGTCGAGAAATTTGTTCTCAAATAACTGTCTGTAAATACAGTATTGCCACGATTTGGTTTATTAATTGGCTCTAGTAATAACCAACGTTGAATAAACCCTTTAGCATCAGGAGTCATTTTTTTTGTTGTGGCCGGAGTGAAGTACGGTGCGATGCTTCGTGTAGTATCGCTTTTGGCGGCACTATTAATGTCAACTTGAGTAGCAGAATATCCTTGGGATCCTAATCCTACCAAAATTACAGAGCTCACCGCTAAGAATAATGTTTTGAGTTTAATTTTCATATTAGATATTTAAAGTGTTTTTGATTTGTTTTAGATTGTTGTTCTTTTGAGAATAAGCCCACTTTTTTCGGGGGAATTACATAAAACTATCACCTTGTACTACACGACAAATAAATATTGTAAGTAAATAGTGTTAGGCAAAGTGTATTTTTAGTCAATCATATATTTAAAATTCGATTCTTTTTTCTCAGATTCTACTCTAGAATTCATCGTTGGATACGTTTGATTCAAGCCAATAATTATTAACATTAAGAATAAATTCTCTATGAATTATCCAGACTTAGAATTATTCGTATGTTTTGATATTTCTTGTTTTAAATAATTGACCTCAAAGATTACTTTAATTTCCACCAGTCAAAATTGAAAAGATCACCCTTTCCACCTTTGAACACAAAGTATATATCATGTACGCCTTTCACTTTGGTAACCTTGCATGATTGAACTGCCCAGTTAGTTGCACCGCCAGTGGATTTTACAACACAAGTTCCTAGCAATGTTCCGGTTGGACTGTCTACGTGGATTTCAATACTTCCACCGCCGGTAGCCGATGCTACGTTTGCATCAAACGATTTTGCACCTTTATCAAAATCGACACTTCGTACTTTAATGTAGTCACCATTGGTAATGTCGGTAACATAAACGCCTACTTTTTCATCTTTCGCGGTTTCAATACCTTCTTCCCAACCAATGGTTTCGGCTTCAACTCTTACAAATGGATTCAAATTAGTTGCACTTTCCTTCACTCCTTCTTTTGTAGGAGCAATTAATGGAATAGATCCATCGGCATTGAATGTAAATGGCTCAATACAAACGGAACGTTTAAATCCACCGCCTCCGGACAATGCTGCATTGTGATAGAAGAGATAAGATTTCCCTTTAAATTCGATATAGCCCGGGTGGTTAGTAAACGCTCCTCCATCTTTAATAACGTGCATGATGGTATCGCCATAAGTCCATGGACCTATAATACTTTTTGCAGTCGAATAAGCCAAATGTTCAGGAACTCCACCAGCAGGGTAGAGCAGGTAATACAAACTGTTACGTTTAAAAAGCCAAGGACCTTCTTCGTAAGATGCTGTCCGATTATCAATTTTTTTAGCACGATACCCAAAATTTTCATCTTTCAAATCTTCTTTTACAATACCCAGTTCTTTGTCGTAAGAAACCATATCCTCATTCAACTTAACGTGCCAAAGATTTGGATTACCCCAATAAAGATATGCTTGGCCATCTCCATCGATATAAACCGTTGGGTCAATATAGCCATAGCCAGTCAGCAATGGTTTGCCAATGGCATCTTTGAAAGGACCGGTCGGGCTATCGGATACCGCAACTCCAATGGCATTTCCACCGTTTTTTTGATTCACCGGCAAATAATAATAGAACTTGCCATTTCGGTATATGCACTGTCCTGCCCAAGCATCACCACGCGACCATTCAAAAACTTTATAAGACAAAATCGGACCATGGTCAGTCCAGTTTACCATATCGGTGGACGAATAACAACGCCAATCGTTCATCGTAAAGAAATTCTTCACGGTAACATCTTCATCATGTGAAGTATAAAGATATACAGTACCGTTGTGTACCATTGGAGCCGGATCGGCAGTGTAGTTGGTTTGAATAATCGGATTTTGCGCTTTACTAATTAAAGGCAGTACCACCAAAACTGTAATAACAATTAATTTTTTCAACATTTTCTACTTTATATTATTTCTATTGAATACTTAAAAATTACATTATTTTTTACCTCAAAGAATCTATTTGACAGGCGAAAGTTTGTAGAGTAGTACTCCATGTGCAGGTACTTTAAGCAATAGTTCCCCTGTTTTGGTTTCTATAGTACTTATATCCTTCTGTCTCCAAACATCACGAACTTTAAATTTACCGTTAAGACCAATCTTTTCGAAATCCTTGTAGGAAAGTTCTACTTTGTCGATACCAAAGTTACAGAACCCAACTGCTCGGCTGCCATCTTCAAGCTCTTTCACATAAATACGAAGCTCACCTATTGTTTGTAAGCATTTAGCTTGCTTACCAAGCGGATCTTGATTGATCTCAATTACTTCATCATTAGTTAGTAAATTAAGTGTAAAATCATCGAGTTTTTCCATATCACAACCAATCAATAGCGGTGCTGAGAAAAGACTCCAAAGACTGATATGAAGATATTGTTCATCTGGTTTAAGCTTGCTTGGATGCGGATTTCCCCAACCTACATGCCCAACTACTAGCATATCAGGGTCGTTCCAATTGCCAGGTTTGGCATAAGCAGCTGATTTATCCTGATCGAGAACTATATTTTTTACGCTTGCCCAGGTATCTGTAATATCATTGGTTGTGCGCCATAAATTGCCACCAACCGAACCACCCCATTTCCATACGTCAGACATACCGTACTGACATACACTAAATACTATATCACGAGGTTGTTGACGAAGATAATCACCCATTACCTGAAAAGGTTTCATGGCGGTATTTAATTCGCTACCACCATTGTACGACAAAGACGATACTTTTAACGGGTCGTTACCAGGTAAACCATTAATCACATTACCATAGCTACACCAGTCGTATTTCAGGTAATCAAAGCCCCATTTGGCATAACTTTCAGCATCTTGTTTTTCATACCCATAACTACCGGCACAGCCACCGCATGTCCATGGGCCGGGACTTGAATAAAGTCCGATTTTAAGACCAAGACCATGCACATAATCAGCAAGTCCTTTCATATCTACAAACCGTGAGTTAGGAACAATATTACCAGCCTCATCGCGGAACTTGCCACGTATCGACTGATCTTTGGAATCACGGTTGTTTTCCCAGAAATCGTCAATATTGATATAGGTCCAACCGTGGTTGATAAGTCCGCTTTTTACCATTGCATTAGCTGCACGCTTTACCTTATCTGCCGATACCTCTTGTGCAAAACAGTTCCAACTATTCCATCCCATTGGTGGGGTAAGGGCAATTCTGTCGCCACATTCTATTCTGAATTTTCTTACAGCCTTGCCTTTTGCATTTTTAGCTTCCAATGTAACAAGATAAGTCCCTGTCTTTGAAAGTTTACCTGTAATTAACCCGGTTTGAGTGTTAATTTCTAATTCCTTTGGCAAACCAGAAGCAGAAAAGGTCATTGGTCGGTCACCGGTTGCTGTTACAAGAAATTGAAGTGGCGAACCCGGGCGCACTCCAAAAACTTTAGCCCCTGTAATTTTTGGCTCAGCCCGAGGAGTAGGAGTGAGGATGTATGGTTCAGTTGCTATCGGACTGTAGGTTTTAAAAGTAGTTACTCCAGTTGTCTCAAACTTTGCATCTACCCAGTCAACGTGGTCGTAATAATTCCCATTACCTCCATCGGTTACTACCAATTCAAGTTTCTTAACTCCATCAAGCTTCACAGAACAGGGTATAGCTGCATCACCTAAATGCATTACTCCACTCGACCATAATTTTTGGTTATCACCGTATACAACAAATTCAGCAGCTGGCGTTTGCCCTTTTACCTCGTCGTCTATACCAACCTGGGCTGTAAACATAGTTGCTTTTCCTTCAAGCAAAATAGTCAAAGAACTCTCGGAATGGCTTCCAAAACCTCGCTCGAAAGTTTTACCGGCTATAGTAAGTGGTTTGCCATCAATTGATTTATTTTTCATGGGGACACCATAGCCTTGTGTTGCAGTACTAAGATCCAATTGATCAAGCCATACTGTTTGAGCAGATAGCTGACCAATGCCTATGAGGCTGGAAATGATTATAAGACCAGCAATGGTAGCTAATCTAATGTTACTTGTTGTTTTCATTTATGCTTTCTTATTTGATATTTTATTTCTTGTGTTTTTGAATTTGTTATTAAATATTGAATTTCCAACAATCGAAATTAAACAAATCTTTTTCTCCTCTGAACACGAAAAACAAATCGTGAACTCCTTTTATATTTTTGACTTGAGTATTGACTGTTTTCCAAATGTCCCCTTCACCGGAATTATTTACGTTGACTGTTCCCATTATTGGTCCATCTATCTTGTCAGTATGAATTTCAATTTTACCACCCGACAGCGAGGCAATATTAACATCTAACGATGTTGCTCCTTTTGAAAAGTCAACACCTTGAACTTTAATGTAATCTCCGTTGTGAATGGAAGTTACAAATCCCCTGTCTGCTATTTTCTTCCCTTTGTTCCACGATTCGGTTCGTTCCCATTCCGTAGCAAATTCTGTTTTAAGACCTTCGCTGAAAGCCATTGTTTCGGCTTCGTTTCTTTGATATGGATTTAAACTGCCAATTTGTTCTACCCCTTTTGTTGACCACCATGGATGTTTCTGAATGGAGCCATCTTCATTATAGGTCATCTTTTCAACACAAATCGAGCGTCTTTCATACTTTTTTGACATTGTTTGTTTCAGAATAGCATAATTAAAACCGAACACGTAAGAATTCCCTTTATACTCAATAATTGCCGGATGATTTCCCGATGATCTTTCGTCCGGATCCATGATAGTACCCTTGCATTTCCATGGTCCTGTTGGGCTGTCACTCATAGCATACCCGATACCTTCGGGGCAACAACGCGATGCCCAAGCCAGATAGTAATGATTATTTTTCTTCCATAACCACGGACCTTCTGTGTAAGACGCTTCGGGAGGAGTTCCTGTAAAGTCGATGGACACAACCTGAATATCTCCAGAAATAGAGATCATATCTTCGTTCAATTTTGCATAATAACTAGGACCATTCCCACCCCAATACAAATAGGCCTGCCCGTTATCATCAATAAATACAGTTGGGTCATAGTCGCCAGAATTTGAACGAAAGATCAATGGTTTACCCAAAGCATCTTTGAATGGGCCATAAGGACTAGTTGATACAGCTACCCCAATAGCCATCTTTCCCTGATAAATTGTAGGACAATACATATAAAACTTCCCATTTCGGGCAATACATTGAGGTGCCCATGCGCTATGTCCATCTGCCCAAGCAAATGTCTTAAAAGGTTCATTTACACCAGCAATTATCCCATGGTCAGTCCAATTAACCATATCGGTAGATGTATACAACATCCAATTTAGCATTTTAAAACCGGTGGCATCATCCTCATCGTGACCGGTATATAGAAAAACAGTATCATTATAAACCATTGGTGCAGGATCTGCGGTAAATTTTGTTTGAATGATTGGGTTTGCAGCAAAACAAGTAGCACTAACGGTTGTTGCAAAAACCACAGTTAAACTTGCAGCAAGTAACTGAATTCGAGATTTTTTCATTGTTGTAATTTTTATATATTTTCTAATTTCAAGTAGTTTTATATAATTTTATCATTCCCTTTTATTTGATAGGCACAGAAATGGCGGGAGTATTGTATCCCTCGACTTTAACCCAACGGGCCTCGACACCCTTCCATATGATTCCTTGAATCTCGACAGTTTCGCCCGGGAATACCGTAACGTAATTGTCTGTGTATTCTATCGGAAGGATTTCGTTTCCTTCTTTGGTTTCAGAAACCGTGGCCCTTTCAAAAAATGCAATTTGTGTTGAAGGGTTATGCAAGCGAATTGTGACGTGGCTTTCCACACCAACCTTTTTTTGTTCTGCTTCAATTTTCACGTTCACGGAGAGCATTGTATTTAACGCGGTCATGTCAGACCATTTCTCCTGATTCAAAGATGTGTAATAGTCATTTTTTTGAGGCCCTACATCGTCATCTTTTTGCGATTTCCAATAGGTGTTGTCCACCACGAGTTTGCCGCTTTTGTCAAACAACTGGCAACGCACAAAAAATACCGGTGAACTTTCAGGATACTTTGGCAGCAACATGACCTGGTTTGTTCCATTGTATAATACCGAGATGTCTTTTACAGAGCGGTCGTCACGAACTTTACCATCAAGGTCATAAATGCGTACCCGAACACTTAATCCCTGAACGTCGTTGGGAGTTTGGTTGAAAATAGTGATTTTGGCCTGACTGTTGTCACCAGTCGCATAAGAATCGAAAACAACAGAGAGAGGTCGCAAGCCTTTTTTAGCCCCATAGTACACACCGCCGGGGCTCATGTAATAATCGATGAGGTTGCCATAAAACGAAGGCCAGTGACTGTTTAACATCCAGTAGACAACCATTTTATGCGAAGCCCAGCCACACGCGGCAAAACTCTCGAATTGGGCGCGGACATTCTCGTAATGGGCAAGCTGGGCTTTGCGCACAAAGTCTTCAATGTTTGTTGAAGGGCCGTAGCGTTTTTCCAAAGCGAGTTGAATATCGCCGAGTGAACAATTATTTCCCCAGGCGCCTGCGTGCATATACCATGTATCATTGATTGGCCAGAGTTTGTCTTCTGGGATGAATTTCCGGAGGCTTTCCAAAGTAGGGATTTGCTCGTTGTCGCCCTGCTCAACATTTGAGCCGCAGGTTGCAGGGTATTTTCCACTGAACCAGTAACTTGGCGGTCGCCAGCAATAAGGGCCTTCCATGCGGATGCCATCCCATAAACGGTGTCCGGCAGAGTCTTTGGCAAAGGCTGAAACCGTATTCACCACAGCGTTTTGCCAATGCAGTTCTTTCAATACAGTATTATAATTGCTGATGGTTTGCTTAGGCGGTATTCCATCGCTGGCATTCGACCACATAAATACCGAGGCATGGTGGCGTAACATCTGAATTTGCGAGCGAATGCTCTGTGAGGCCACACAATGGCATTCATTGTCCCACTGATCCCACTTCTCCCATTGGTTGCAGCACATCCACCCAAACATGACCGGAATGCCCTGTTCATCGGCCAAATCAATAATGTGTTCACTGGAAATTTTCGATTCCCAACGTAGAAAATTAATACCAAGGTCTTTAACGTAGCGAAGGATGTTCTCTTCACGCTCCGGGTCGTACCGATAAAGAAGGTCTGGTGTATAGTCGCCCCCACGTACCAAAAAATCACGTCCATTAACTTTCAGATAAAAATTACCACCCTCCATTTGAGGAAACTTTTCATTATTATCGCGATGTTGTGTGATACTCCGGATACCGAAACGAATATGAGAACTATATGTAAGTGCCTTATCCTTAATAAATTCAAAATGAAGATTGTAGAGGTTTGGAATGCCCATGGTATAAGGCCACCATAGGTCAGGATTATTTACAACCAATTCCTGATAATTTTCAGGGGCAAAAACAACCTCACGTTCTTCGTTTGGCGAGAGATTAATTGATTGCTCTATGTGAATGGTTGTTTTTCCTTGCCGTGAAATTATTCCTTTTAAAATACCGCTTACGGGTTTTTCCGAGAGGTTGTGCAGGTCGGTGAAGACTGTAAGCCGTGCTATGGAATTGGATTGCGACAATTCCGAATTTACAAGCGTATGGTTCACAGAAACACTGCCCGTAGCCCGTAAATAAACAGGTTTCCAAATACCAGCATTGCGATCGGGAACAAAAGAAGTCATGGATCCATAGCTCTTATCGTCCGGTTTGGCATTGTATCCTAGGTATTTCCAGTTAATCCAGTCGAACCAGCTATCAGCCAGTTCCACACCGCTTACATTCTGTACCTTTTGTTCAGGAGTTACCCTGACGGCAAGTACGTTCTCTGCCCCTTGTTTAATCCATTGACTAACATTAAATTCGTGAGCCACATACATGCCAGCCACTTCCTTGTTGTCGGCAATTTTATTGCCATTGAGCCATATTTCGGCCCTGTAATTAATTCCCGGAAATTCAAGCGTATAAAAACCACTAACTGGAGCTTTAAATTTCGTGCGATACCACCAATCTTGTTTGTACAAATCCTGTGGTACTTTTTCCATTAAATTTTTACCAATATACAGGTCGCGATAAACGCCATCTTCCTGAAGTATTTCAAGAACTGTGGCCGGCATCCTGCGAATTGGATACCACTTATCATCCAGATAGGAAACGACCGAAATGGCAGAACCTTCTGCCTGCAAATCCTTTGAAGACATGAGTTTCCAATTTTCTGTAAGCTCAATCCGTTGCGGGCTTCCTGAAGAAGCATATACTGGGATTGTATTCAACCCCAATAACATCAGAACCAGTGAAGTTAGGTAGAATAGAATTTCGGATTTATATTTTCTCACTTTCATATTAACCAGTTATTGTTGTTCTCCAATTTTGTTGCTTACCCTGAAAAAGTCAAAATCGACAAATCCACCTGCTGTTTTGGTCGAATAGTTAAACAATGCGAAACGGTATCCTACAAAATGCGCCAACGAGTACGACATTTGAAGGGACTTACCAATTTTTGACCATTGCTTACCGTCTAAACTGTAATAGAAATAAGACTTATCAGTCCTTTTCTCAAAATCGAAATCAATCTTCAGGTAAACTGTTTTCTGGTTTAGTGGAATGTTTGTAAGCTCCACAGCAGAGCCGGATTCAGCACTTATCATGACAATGGACTTTGCTGATCCAGTCATTTTCACCCCGACAATCCCATATTGTTTTTGAAGTGCGGCAAGCCCAGTAACATCGCCGTCGTTCATGTGACTGACATCAATGGCAATCGCACCCGAACACACAGGACCAAATGTCATTTGGGTTAACATATTCCTGACCTGTTCAAAATTATCGTCAACACGACCTGTTGTAAGCCTCAAAAAACCTGGCCGTTGCGATAAAGACCAGTACCGGTTATCGGGATTGTGATTCCATTGCCATTGAAGGTTCAAACCAGATGTGCTTACATTAAACTCATCAGAGGCAATGCTCGCCGGTATAGGTGCATTGGCAACCGGAATATTCAGTGTTGCGGGTACTTTTCCATTGTTATCGGCAACAGGCCAGCCATTTTCCCATTTTACAGGGATAAGAAAAGGAGTGCGCCCCACTGAGCCATTATCCTGAAAAAGCATCGCGTACCAGTTCCCTTCAGGAGTATCAATCATACAACCTTCGGCAACCCCCTGGTCTTTCAAAAAAATTCGGCCTTCGTAAGGTCCTGTAATCTTGTCGGCCATGAATACAAGTTGGGTACGCATGCCATTCTTTGGCCAGGCTATTAGAAACAGGTAGTACTTGCCATTAATTTTATGTAAATGCGCTCCTTCGGCAGTTACAATAATATCCTTTCCAACTAATGCAGTGGCGTTTTTTATAACTATTTGATCGAACCCGCCCTGCTTAACCCCCGACAAGTCTGGGTTTAGTTCTACCAATCGGATATCATCAGCTTCACACATTTTATATACCCGCCCATCATCGTCAAAGAACAATGAACCGTCGTACAACAGGGGCTTAAAGGAAGTTTCTTCCCATTTGCCCGACTCTATATCGGTTGTTTTAAATATGTAAGTCTTGCCGGTGTTAAGAGCAACTGTAGTGGCATAATATGTTCCGTTGTGATACCGCAGGCTGCTTGCCCACGAACCTTTTCCATACATATTTTTGCCATTCTGCAACGTTGTTTCATCATTATTTTCGAACTTTTGATATGCATAACCCACCATTTTCCAATTCACCAGGTCTTTGCTTTTCATGATTGGTAAACCCGGACAAAAATGCATGGTGGTATTGCTCATGTAATAGGTGTCGCCAACTCTGATTACAGAAGGGTCAGGAAAATCGGCCCAGATAACAGGATTCCTTGCATTACCTGTTCTCCATGCAGAAAGTCCGCTAGTATTATTTACTGCCGTATCAGAGCTAGTGGTGTATTTGGTTTGGATAACAGAATTATCGGCGTAACAACTCACTCCTAAGGATGCGACTATAATGATTGCAATTGTGACAAGAGATTTTTTGATTTGTGAATTTTTCATCAAATAAATGAATAACTTTTATTACTCTTAAGTTTACAATACTTTCCCAATACAATTTTTAAATTGCAGGATTCATGTCCTATTTTTTTGACGGTATGCTTGCACCTTCAGTTGTTAATGTAATTGGTTTAATGCTTCCGTCTGGGTTGAAATAAAGATATTCTGCGCAAACCTGGCGCCTGCAATCGCCACCAGGTGTTCCATTCAAAGTATAAGAACCATCGTGGTAGAAAAAATACCATTGTCCCTTAAACTCGTTAACGGACGGATGAATCGTAAAACCGTGCTTTGCAGGTCCGGTAATGAAACCTCCATAAGTCCATGGACCTGTAATTTTCTTAGCAGTTGAGTAACAAATCTGTTCGGCTTGCTCACCTGGTGCATCGGCAGCATATACCATGTAATAGAGATTACCACGTTTGAAAAGCCAAGGACCTTCTGAATAATTTCTGAATGGCACTTTGGTGATTGGTCCATCGAGTTCAACCATATTACGATTTAGTTTTACCATGTAGCAATCGCCGTTACCCCAGGCCATCCACGGAATGCCATCATCATCTATTAAAATGGTAGGATCAATATCGGCATTCGGTCTGTGTGAATCTTTAGTCATGTCATCGGTAATGAGTGGCTTACCGGGGCTCGCTTCTTTAAACGGACCTGTGGGACTATCACCTACAGCTACAGTAATGAAATGTCCTTCCTTCCTATCAAGTGTCACATAATAGTAATATTTGCCATCCTTTTCCACTACTTGTGCTGCCCAGGCTGACCCGCTATTTGCATTGACAAAATCATTTGCGGCTAAAACAGGGCCATGTGCAGTCCAGTTCTTCATGTCGGTAGTTGAGTAGCAAAGCCAGTTTGGCATATTGAACCAACCTCCCACAGAAGCTTTATCTTGACCAACATAGGCATAAACCGTATTGCCAATAACCGTTATGGCTGGATCAGCAGTGAACGCATCCGTAAAAAGAGGATTTTGACCGGCAACGCGAGGCAGTGCCTCACCAGAAATCTTTACCTCATCAATTCCTCCATCGAGCACCTGAAGACTATTCGGAAAACCGCCCGGGAACCCGCGACCTATTACCCACATGCCGGCATCGCTACGTAAAGCCTTGCCTTTGAACGTAATTGAGGTCGGTTTATTGAAAGTACTTTGACCTGAAGGTTTCACTTCGAAGCGAAGTTGAGTCTGACCATTTTTAATGTCATATTCAGCCTGAGCATGAACGTCATACCACTTGCCAGCTTCAACTTCATCTCCAGCCACAATACGACGAGGTACACCATCTGCGCACATCACTTCAACAAAGTATTTTTTATACATATTATCAAAACCAATAGACACATCTCCTGCTAACTGGCTTCTTGCACCCTCCTTGCAAAGATAAACCTGCTCGGTACCAAGTAAGTTACACTTCAAACTGGCTTCTATCGACCAGCTTTTTTGCATGTCGTAATAAGCCAATGGTCGATCAAATGGAACCACATATTCACCATTTTTCAGGGCAAGTGAGCGTGTATTAGGCTTTCCATTGACCGTAGTAGAAGGCACATTATCGGAAAATGCAATAGCCGATGACTTTGAACCTTGTGCCTGTAGGAAATTACCCTTACCCGAATCATCGAATACAAAAGGTTGTGGTTCAGCCGGACCGCGGTTGCCGGCGGTTAAAGCCTGTCCCACTATAGAGCTTGAAAGTGAATCTCCTTTAAGATGTTTAACTTGCTCAAAACGCCAGTTTGCTAAAACTTCTCTCTCGGCAGCAACATTTAGCACCGTCAAAAATGAGCTGAAGGTGATAGCTAGTAAAGCCTTGAATGATTTGTTTTTATGTATCATTATTTAATGGTTTATTATTGCAATGTATTTGGTTTTTGAAGTACTTATTTAAGATTACATTGACTACTGCAATTTAATAGTGTATGTAAATGAAGTTGGTTCTGCAAAAACCTGGAATTTTTCGAGTGGGCGAGGACCACAGCTTGCAGAGCCAACGCCCAGCGTTTTAGTTGAAATACAGAAAACGGTTGAAGTACTGGCAGGTAAATCAATTTTGTACTCTACAGAATGCATTTGCTCATCGGTATGAGGAAGAGCCGCCACTTGCATGAGTTTTTCATCAGATTGTATCATCAGTGAGGGCATATCTTTACCACTAAGTTTTGCCCATCTCACGTCTTCATGATTGCCCCGTTCCATTGGTTTTTCATATTCGTATTGTTCGTTTACACCCAATTCATAAACACCTACATCGGAAGCACTTTTGCGGTCAGGGTAGTTTTCCGTTGGTCCACAACCAAAAAAGCTCAAACGGTCAAGTTTTTTGTCAAGCATCATGCGCACACCAATTCGAGCTAAGTTGATACGGAATCCTACAAATTGAACCTGATTGTCAACTTTTATCGTTCCATCACCTTTTACCAAATAAGTTGCGGTGTGATAAACTCCAAAACCTTCTTTTCCATCAGCTTTTGTTGTTGAAGTTACCTTCATCGAAGCATTATCAATAGTTTCGATTTTAAAATCGACCAACGTGTATTTAAGTTTATTTATACCAAATTTTTCCCATTGATTATATGCCCATTCATCATCATTGCGGTGAGATGCACGCCATAAATGCAATTTTGGTGAACCATCCGCAACCAACATATCAACCCCGTTCTTTGTCACCTGACTCATAAAGCCTGTTTTCTTATCGAAGCTTACTGAAAAATCTTTTCCGGAAATAATAGCAGACTGAGTATTTTGAACGAGTTTCACCGGTTGTGTTACTTTTGTTTCTATTACCGGTGGAGTGTTGATCGGAAGTCTAAATTGCTCGGTTGCAACTTCAAAACCTTTATCAGCCCAGAGTGCTTTATCCTTTAGCTTATACGAAATACGCAGAAAATATTCAGCTCCAGTTTTAGGATGCTCAATTTTATAGGGGATATTTGCCTCAAAAAGTCCTTTCCCCCACCAGATTGAACGTATTTTTATTTTTCCGTTGTCAATTTCTTGTCCGTTTTCGGTCAAGCTCCATGTGGCATCAAAACCATCCAAGGAAATAAACTGGTATTTGTTTTTAATTTGAATACCTCCATTAACCGGATCGGTGAGTTCGGTATCAATCCATTGGAATGCTTTTTTCATTTCAGGATAATGTGGTTTTACATTATTGCCATCGGTAGTACGATCGTATGAAACGACTCCTTTATGGATAAAATAATGGTCGTTCGGTGCTTCGCCAAAACCACCTCCATAAGCTAAAATTGGGTGATTAGGGTCGCGTTTATTCCACAAAGCCTGATCCTGAAATTCCCAAATTGCACCACCCAGAATTTCCGGATTGTTATCAAAAACCTTTGAGTATTCTTCGAGCGATCCCATAGAGTTAAACATGGCGTGTACAAACTCACAAATATAAAAGGGCTTTGTGAGGTTTTTATCCTGAGCGGTTCGTGCATAATCCTGGGCGGTTCCATACATTCGTCCATCCAAATCGGCAGGATTTCTACTTCCTGCACCAAATCGTTCATAATGAACAAAACGAGTTGGATCCATTGCTTTGACGGTATTTAATGCTGCTACAAAATTAGATCCTACTCCTCCACATTCATTTCCGAGTGACCAAATGATAACCGACGGATGATTTTTAAAATTTTCAACGTTGGCCACATTACGATCGATAATGGCGGCTTTCATAGTGGGTTCTTCGTCGAAACGTCCGTCATAACCATGACATTCAACATTGGCCTCGGCCACTAACCAGATACCATATTCGTCGCACAATTCGTACCAACGGGGATCATCAGAGTAATGACTGGTACGGACATGGTTACAGTTTCCTTGTTTGATTACCTCCAAATCCCGAATCATTTGTGCTTCGGTTACGGCATGGCCAACATCGGACCAATGTTCATGGCGGTTAACACCTTTCAATTTAATAGGTACACCGTTAACTGTAAAAATTCGTCCTTTAATTTCAATTTTACGGAACCCAATTTTTGAGGATAAGAATTCACCTTCGGAATTTGTCAATACAATAGTATATAAATTAGGTGTTTCTGCAGTCCATTTCACCGGGTTGGTTACCTGTATTTTTACATTCAAAGCCTCTTCCTGATTGGTTTTTAGCGAAGTACCCGTTGCACTGCCTTTAGCTATTTCGTTGCCATCTTTATCATAAATGATTGCAGTAAGAATTTGGGCTTTTGCAGTTTTGTTAGCATAATTTTTTATTTTTGTTGTTACATCCAGTGTTGCATCTTTGTAGTCTTTGTCCAAATCCGTTTTTACAAAAAAGTCGCGAATATGCACTTGTGGAGCACTCCAAAGCGTTACGTTACGGAAAATTCCGTGCAGGCGAAACATATCCTGATCCTCCAACCATGTACCAGAACTGTATTGATAAACCTCAACGGCTATCATGTTTTTACCGGGCTTTAGGTATTTGGTAAGATCAAATTCGGCAGCATTGCGACTGTTTACGCTAAAGCCTACTTTTTCTCCATTTACCCACAAAAAGAATGCACAGTCGACTCCATCGAATGTAATGAAATTACGACGTCCCATCCAATTGACAGGCACATCGAACTCTCTGCGGTAACTGCCCACAGGATTTCGCTCATTGTATGATGTGTACCACTTATCCGGTTCGCTCATCACATGCGGGAAATCTTTTTTGATAGTATAACCTGCGTTTCTGTAAAAAGGCGTTCCGTATCCGTGCACTTCCCAGTTGGAAGGCACCGGAATTTCTTTCCAAGTCGAAACATCAAAATCAGACTTGTAGAAATCGACCGGACGTTTTTCGGGTGTCGATACCCAGTTGAATTTCCAAGCCCCGTTAAGGCTTTGACAAAGCGACGAAGCATGTCGTTTGGCAACTAAAGCCTCCTGCAGGTTGCCATACGGCATCAGTGTGGCGTGGTAGGGTTCTTTGTTTATCCCAAGTAGTTCGGGATTTTCTATTTCTGATGGAATTGAAGCTCCATTGGCTATTACTGATTGACCCTTTAATTCACTAATAGAAAAAAAGATCAGGAAGAATAGATTTAGGAAAGTGATTTTTTTCATTTTATGTTATTGAAAAATTAGACAATGTTAGTTTGTTGAGAATAAATTGGAAGTGGTACAACCATTCATCTCCAATTAGTTCAGGTTATTCAGGATTGGAAATTTTATAACCCAATATAGAAAGCATTTGCACTGCGTAACGTTTGCCGAGTTCTCTATAACCACTTACTGTGAAATGTAGGTGATCATTTATGGACGGACATCCGGCTGATGAAATTACGAATGAATTTGGAATCGTTTTAGGTAGTGTTGCTATAATTTTATTCATACTTGCACATGCACCTCCTTGGTCGGCGTTTACAGTTTCTCCTGCAAGAAGCGGTGTTTTCTTTGGATTGAGTTTTAGGTCTTTCATCAAATTATCATATACCACCTTAACTTTTTTTGTCCAAAGTGTATCATTCGTATTTGACTCTCCCTGATGTAATAGAATACCTTTGATAACCCCATCTTTTTGAGCAAGCTTAGCCATCTCCACCAAACGACCATAAGGATTTCCATCATACTCTTTAATCATGTTTTTCATCCACGAAGGTGCAGTTTCGGCATAAGCCTGGTAATTGTCTTTGTCAAACAACTCAATTTTACAACCGCCAATAGCTACGTTGATAACTCCAACGGTTATATTTTTCGGAAGGTTTGCAACCATCGTTTTTCCAAAATAATCTAATGGAGTAAGTCCTGTGTTACACCTACATAACGGTGGAACTGCTGTGTACCAACTCCCTTTTGTTCTGTTTAAGTTAGGACAATCAATTGTTTCCATAACTTTAAAACGACTATCTACAATTGAATCCTGAGCCTCAAATTTACGAGCATTACCCTCCATATTCGACTGCCCTATACACAAGTAAATGTAAAATTTTTTATTTTGCGAAAATGCACTCAGGTTTAATAGGATAAAACCAACTAATAATAGGAATCCTGATTTTAATTTCATAATATTATAATTTTGTGTTTGATGTTTAAAATTGATGTTCTGACTAAGGCGTTAGCGTATGAAATTGTTAATAATAGATATTTCGTTTGCTAGTTGCCCACTTGATATAATTTGTACGTTTCGTGTTTTTGTATTGAATGATTCTTTTTATTGATGTACTGAATCGAATCATTATTTTGCCCAAGCCTTGCCTTCGGGCGTTCGGCGCCAGTCAAAGTAAGTATCCAGTACTTTGAGTGACTCGGCACTCGGCACCGGTCCTGTATGCGGCGTTTGCTCGAAATACATTAACACCGGATTGGAATCGCTAAATGCAGGCCACTGAGGAACTCCTGTGCCATTGGGATGACCATATTTTGCAAAATTTGTCCAATAAGTACCCATTGCATCCGAAATTTCAATGTCACTTTTAGAGGTTTGCGGATTTGACGCATCGAGATGTTCGAACACGTACGCCACTTCTTGCCCATGAGGCGAACCATAACCTGCGCGTGGTGAACCTTCCGGATTTTCGGGGTGTTGATCAAAATAATAATAGTATACTTTTGATTTTCCTGTTTTTGCCTGAAGTCTTGCCCAACTCCATGTTTGCCAACCAAAAGCAGCATCACGAGCCAAGTCACGAGCTGTTTTAGGGACAGAATTTGAACCAACAGGATAAGCTTTTATCAAATCGTCGGCAAATTTGCCATAACGTGCTTTAACCCCATTAATGTACTCTTCGGGTGTACGTCCGGGCGAAAAGCTGGCGCCTTCGTCAGAATTGTAACCCACCAGAATTGGCACATCATTGTATTTCCCTGCTTCATAAAGTTTATGTTGATCGTCGGTAATTACATAGCCATCAACAATGGGCCATGACCCGCCAAAACCACGTGATGGAAGTTTATCGGCATCCATTTTTCTCAGCTCGGCTACAGATGCAACTCCTGCATTTTTCACACAGAGTTCCCCATCTTTTTCGGCATCTTTCAGGCGTTTCATGTTTTCGCCCGGAAAGGTTTGTGTTTGGCGCGAAGGTCCAAATGAACCGCCACTTTCGGAAATTGCACCCTGAAACAACCCTTTAGCCAAAGGCGATGCACATAACATGCTTACGGCAATTCCACCAGCCGATTCTCCAAAAATAGTTACCTTATCAGGATCGCCACCAAATGCAGCAATGTTTGCCTTTATCCATTTCAGACCGGCAATCATATCAAGCAGTCCGTAATTACCCGAAGCATGATGAGTATTTTCGGCACTTAGTTCGGGGTGCGAGAAAAATCCGAGCTGACCTACCCGATAAGCTATACTTACCAACACGACGCCTTTTTTAGCTAATTTTTCGCCACTGTAAGGCCATTCCGAAGTTGCTCCGGCGCCAAATCCACCACCGTAAATCCAAACAAGCACGGGAACTTTTTCTTTCGCCGATTTTGCGGGACTCCAAACATTCAGGTACAAACAATCTTCGCTTTTGCCCGAAGGAGGATTGCCACCCTGTATAGGTCCGGGAGCAAATTTTACAGTTTGTTTTATCCCTTTCCACTTTGCAGCAGATTGAGGTGCACGCCAACGAAGATTGCCAACGGGAGGCGCCGCAAACGGGATACCTTTGTAAATAGAGAGTCCGTCTTCAATTGTTCCCTGAACAAGACCTTCGGTTACTTTCACCGGAACCGATTGCTTGGCAATGACTAAGCCTGTGAAGGACATTACTAACATTGCGACTAAAGAAAATAATTTTTTCATAAAACACAAGTATTAATTATTGAATTGGTTTCAGAGAAGCAGCAAAGCCGCCTCTGCCAAGTACTTTTACTTTTACAGTACTTGATTTATCTACTAAGATGTATTGTGTTACTAACTTTTTATCGTGTTCCCCATCTGCTATTAATGTCATTTTATAGGTAATATTATCAGGCAGATAATTGAAAGTAAGCGTTTCTTCTTTAGGATATCTTTCTGCGCTAATACCTCCAATGTACCAGGCATTGCCTTTGTTTCGGGCAATCATCAAATCCTTTCCCGGATAACCGTCTATTAATTTGGTATTGTCCCAGGCGTTTGGCACTTCCTTCAGGAAATTTTTAGCAGCATCCGGCAAATCGTAATAGCCTTCAGGACGATCCGCCATGTGCTGAAAACCTGACTCAAACACTACACTAAGTGCAAGTTCATGCCCATATGATGTAATATGTGGAAATTGTGAATTGGTAAAGGTTACCGGCGTATAGTCCATGGCACCAACCACATTTCGTGTAAATGGTAGAATAGCATTATGTTCGGGAGCACTAGTGGTGAATTCCGGTCCATTGTTGTACCACTCAGCACCGCGCACACCTTCGTACGTCATCAGGTGCGGGTATGTCCGAGCCCATCCGCGAGGAACTAAGCAACCATGAAAGTAAACCATCATCTCAAACCTGGCAGCATCATCTAAAATATCGAGATAATACTTTATCATGCTTTGTTTTTCGCTCTCGAAAAAGTCAATTTTCACTCCTGCAACACCCAGCTTTTTTAGTTTGGCAAACTCTTCCATTCGATTTTCGTGGGTAAGCATCCGATCTTTCGGGGTAGCCGAGACCCATGTGTGATCACCACCTGAGTTATACCACATCAATGGTTTTAAGCCTAATGAATGAATATACTTTAAAGCATCTTCCAGTTTTCCACCATTGCCCATAGCATCCCATTCCCAATCGAGTAAGGTGTAAGGCCAGCCCATTGCAGCTGCCAAATCGGCAAACTGGCAAACGGTCTTGTAATCTTTTGTTCCATGGTTGCTCGACCAGTAATTCCATGATGCAATACCCGGCTTAATCCAATCTGTTTTGGATACAATTGAAGATGCAGAGACGTCATCAACCAACGTAGATTCTACAATATCGGCAAGACTTCCCAAAATTATCACACGCCAGGGTGATTTCCAAGGAAGCGTGATGGTTGGTTTTGACTCACCTTGTCCTCTTCCGTTCCACTGATCGGGAAATGTTGTTTTATACTTGTTTTTTTCGGTTGAGTTTGATAGTTTTGTTCCACAATAATTCCTATCCAAATCGGCTTCGTGAATCAAATACCAACAGGCATTATCCTGAGTGTTAAACAATGCTGGATAAGCCCAGTCTTGTTGAATACTTCCATCCTTCATTGTAGAATAAAGACCCTCATTCGCAGGATTAAATTTTTCCATCCAACGTTTTGTACTGTCAGGTATTGAATAGGTTGTCAATTCATCATTCATTACAAATGAACCTGCTTTTTCAGGGAACTCGTATCGAAATGTAATGCCATCGTTGTATGCCCTGATGATTAAATTCAATTTGGCTTTACCCGGATTTTCAAAAGACACAACTGTTTCATTTGCCGAATTACCACATTGTGAACGTTTGCCATGCAATGCCTTATATTGTTCATTTAATAATAAAGGTTTGCTTACCTTCAAAAATTTGAGTTCTCTTGAAAAATCCTGATCGGCACGAGAAAGTCCAAGCGTTATTTGTGGAATAGCTTCAGATACTTTTCCATTATTTGTATAGCTCACTTTCAAATACCATTCGCCACTATCACCATTTTTGGTGTTGTAAAGGCCAATATTTATTTTTTTGTTTGGAGAGTTAACTGTTATCTTCTGAGAAAATACGGTTATAGTACTCAAAAGAATAAACCCAACTATTATCTTATATTTCATTTGCTTATCATTATTGTAGTTGTTTTCAGATCTTTAGCATCAGAACTGTTACCGTATAAAACTTCATACTCTCCTGCTGCGACATCCATTTTGCCGGTCGATCTATCGAAGAATTCGAATGAGTTGTAAGGGAGATTGATTACAGCCTGAGTGGTTTTGCCGGCGGACACATCAACTCGCTGAAATCCTTTTAGCGTTTTAAGCGGACCATCGGTGTCGTTTAGCTTACGAACATAAACCTGTACGATTTCAGTTCCGTTGCGCTTGCCTTTATTTGAAACAGGAATGGTTAGTTCAACAGATTCGTTGGCTTTAATCGCTGTATTATTTAATTTAGCATTTCCTATTGAAAAGGTGGTATAACTTAGCCCAAAACCAAATGGAAATAAAGGATCGGACATGTAACGATACGTGCGACCTTTCATTGAATAATCTTCAAAATCAGACAATTGCTTTATGCTTTTGTAAAAAGTAATCGGTAGTTTTCCTGATGGATTGTAATCGCCAAAAAGCACATCCGCAACGGCTTGTCCGCCCGATTCACCACCATACCATGCCTGAAGAATAGCATCGCAGCTTTCAGTTTCGGGAACCATGGCAATGGCCGAGCCGGAACAGTTCACGAAAATCACCTTTTTACCTGCTTGTTTCAGGGTTTGTAAGCAATTGCGTTGCACCGCCGGAAGTTCAATGTCCGTACGGTCACCACCTTTGAAGCCCGGATATGAAACCGGCATTTCTTCACCTTCCAATTGAGTAGAAAGACCACCTACAAATACCACAATGTCAGTTCCGGCAAGTTTCTTTAATAGCTCTGTGTAGTTTACTGCTATCTCTTTTCCAAAGTCAAACTCTAAATTTGCCTGCCAGTCGTTGAGCTGAGCGTAGCGAATTTCAATTTTATATTTTTTCCCGCTTTCCACTTTGAATGGAATTCGTGAAGGCAGTGTTCTCCAGTTATTATATCTCGCCTGAGATACTCCATTCACAAATAATTCAAAATAGCCGGTAGCACCGCATCTGAATACAAGATCTTCGCTCTTAGAGGGAGTGAATTCAGTTTCATATTTGCCCGAAAAACCTTCGAGACGAACACCGGTTGCAAATTCGTGTTGACCGGCAGTGGTCAATTTTATTGGATTTGCAATCTGTTGAGTGGCAACAATATCGCCGGTAAGATCTTTATTATTCCAATAGATGGCTTTAAGCCCTTTCTTTCCATCAATTGAACATTGCGCGAAATAGCTTTCGGTTACTTTATCTTCTACCAAGTCGCATCCTTTGTCATAAATTATTTTTTCGGCTGAAAGTTTGGATGCAATACCATCGAGAATTGTAATTGTTCTAACCGGGGTTCCATTGTAATTTCCCCATAACATTGGTTTATCGTTGGCATTAGGACCAACTACCGCTATTTTTTTTGATTTTGACAAGGGGAGAGTATTGTTTTTATTCTGAAGAAGAGTCATCGATTTAAGAGCCATATCCAAAGCAAGTTTCCGGTGTTCATCATTATTTACAATCGACATAGGAATTTTGGACCACGGAACCAAAGCATCATTATCCATTTCGCCTAAATCAAAACGACCAATCAACACCCTCAATAAATGTTTGTTTATTTCTTCTTCTGTAATCAACCCTTTGGAAACTGCCTCTGGTAATTGTTTATAAATATGGTCAGCCCATTGACATTCTACATCAGTTCCAGCCCAAACACCTTTGGATGCAGCATGAACTGCATCAGATGAGACTTTGTGGCTGGTGTAAAAATCGGATACCGCACCACAATCAGCAACAACCATATATTTATAGCCCCATTGATCTCTTAATATTCGTTGAAGTAACTGCGTGTTTCCACAGCAAGGCTCGTCATCCAACCGTTGATAAGCACACATTACCTGACGCACATCGGCATCCTGAACCAGGGATTTGAAAGCAGGAAGATACGTTTCCCATAACTCACGCGGATCAATATTATTTATGTTTAGAGAATGGCGACTCCATTCGGGGCCTGAGTGAACCGCAAAATGCTTGGCACAAGCCAACAATTTCTTATATTTTGAATTAGCCGGTCCCTGAAGGCCTTTAACAACAGAAACTCCCATGCGTGAAGTTAGGTAAGGGTCTTCACCATAAGTTTCCTGACCGCGTCCCCAACGTGGATCACGAAAAATATTGACATTCGGAGTCCAAACAGAAAGGCTTAGAAATCGTTTATTTTCCTGCCCCTTTTGAGTAGCTTCATTATATTTTGCCCGCGCTTCATCCGAAACAGCGTTGAAAATAGTATAAACCAGCTTGTCATCGAAAGAAGCTGCCATACCAACCGGTTCGGGAAAAACAGTAACATTAGTATTATTGGCAAAACCGTGTAAAGCTTCACTCCACCAGTTGAATTTTTTGATCCCCATGCGCGGGATGGCATCCGATATGTCGCACATCAAAGTGGCTTTTTCGGTCAGAGATAATCGCGAAATTAAATCTTTCGCTCTTTGTTCGGATGTCAGATTCGGGTTTTGGTAGGGCAATTGCTGTCCCCATAGGTTTACCACCAGTAAAAATGCCAGGGCTAATAATAGTTCTTTTTTCATGTGTGAGATGTTCTTTTTTAGTTAACTTCGATTATGTTTGTTCCTTTTGTTATTCCATTTTCATTAAAAGTATCAACTGTGAAATAATACTTTTTAAGTGCATTTAGATTCTTAATTGCCAATGACTCGACTCCAAAAACCTGATAATTGCTATATAATTTATCCTTCTGAGTACCATATCTGATATTGTAACCCATGGCTTCGCTGGTTTTATTCCAATTTAAATCCACCACGCAACGATTACTTTGAGGACGTTTCAACTGTAAATTTGCAGCTTCCGAAGGAGCTTTACCACCTCCATTACCAAATACGCGTAAACCTGCAATGGCAAATGTTCCGCTGGGTACTTTATAATTGGTGAGTTTTATGTAGCGCGCTTTGATCGGAGCTTTTAATTCGATATAATCATGAGGAACATCGGTTTTATTCAGCATTTTATTTGCCAAAGTCTTCCAAGTTTTATTATCCGAAGAGTATTGGAGAAGATACTGATAATATATATTAGGCTCGCGTCCAAATAGCTTCGTATCGTTTTCAGCATAATTAATCTGAACAGCATTTATAGTACATACTTTTTGCAAGTCCATACTTAACCATTCACCTTTATTACCCGTTTTGGCACTCCAGAAAGTCCGTATTTCCTCGTCAGTTGCATGGCTTTTGGGATGACCAGACAATTCCGACGACACTTTTACCGGTTTATTGTACGAAAGCAGCATCCACTGTGGAAATAATTCGTCTGGACTGGAGATTTTTTTTGTAGGAACATTAAGGGGAAAATCGCCAAAGCCCGTATAAACGTACATCTCACCATCTTTGTCAAAAAATGTAGGGAAAAGCCCTAACCGACGTTCAAACATATGTTTTTGAGAAATGGTCATAGTGGATACATGCCAGTAGTTCCCGAATTTGTCCTGAAAAGTACTACTATGACCTGCACCTGCAATAAAGCCTTCGGGTTTTGCAGAAACAGGATTCTGAGCGGCCAGTTTAAATGGACCAAGAGGTTTATCTGAAACGTATACACCGTCGCAATAACTTTTGAATTGAGTTCCGGGAGCGGCATATTGCAAATAGTACTTCCCATCGTGCTTGGTCATCCACGATCCTTCGAGCCATGGGCTATCTTCTTTTTCGTTATAATCTCCAAAACGTTCCCAACCCAAATTCTTTATATCGCTATTAAAAACCTCTACGGTTTTTCCTATCGGATTTAGTGTTTTGGGATTTAATTCTACAGCATAAAGCGGGTTGACGTTTGAACACCCGTAATAAAAGTACAAGCGTCCGTCATCATCTACAAACAAATCAGGATCGATCATTCCAATAGGGAACGAAGGATTTGCGATTTGCCAGTTTCCCGATTTTGGATTTGCGGTCTTATAAATGGTCACTGGAGCACCTTTGGATGCCATAAAATATAAGGTATCTTTCAACTCTACAACTGTGGGGGCATAATCTTCTAAAGGAAGATCTTTTGTTGTGATTAAATCCCAATGAATTAAATCTTTAGAATGAAAATACCCGCCGGATTTGGACGCAAATAAATAATATTCGCTCTTGAATACAACCATCGTGGGGTCAGCTGCTTCGCGTCGTGATGGAGTATCGAGACAAAACCTGTAACTGAGGTTTACCGGATTGCAAATGGTTGTTTGTTTAGATGAATTAACACTCTTATTTTGAGAATACAACGCAAACGTATAACAAGAAAAAACAAATACTAAAAGTGCCTTTAAATTCTTATTCATGAAAATTATATTAATGTGTTTTTATTTACTTGTTGTAACACCTATTTCTGCTTGCATAGCTCCTCTGTTAGTTTCCTTGAATATACTTTACTTTAGAATCATTTTTTTAAATATTCTGTAATAATATGGTAAGGTAGAATATTAAATTGTATAGGTTTGCTATTACAATTAGAACAAATAGGAATGCGTAATTTATTTCTATTTCTTACAGATAATGGTATATGTTTTACCTGCTTCTGTAGGCAAATCGTACATCAATGTCGGTTTAAGATTCAGTTCATTAAGATTTGCATTAGATGAAATTAATGGCTCTTTAACTTTGACAGTTGCAAAGAATGGATTTGGATTTTCCCCCTCGGCTTGCTTCAGTGTTTTTCCATTTACCAAAACGACAACATTCGGAACACGTAGACGGCAATTTCCACCCAAATGCGATGTAATGTTGATTTTCTGTACCTGATTATTTTCCCATGTGATGCTTATATCGAAACCTCCATAAGTTCGTAATCCGGTAATAGTTCCTTTTTTCCAGTCATCCGGTAATGCGGGTAAAATATTAATGGCTCCATCCTGACTTTGAAGAAGCATCTCCGTAATACCCGAAGTACAACCAAAGTTTCCGTCAATTTGGAATGGCGGATGCGCATCGAAGAAGTTCGGATAAGTTCCGCCACCTCCACCAAAGCCACCTTTAACCGGATCAACCAGCGTAAGTTGGTCTGAAATAAGCTTGCGAGCATGATTACCATCCAAAAGGCGAGCCCAGAAATTTACTTTCCAACCCATTGACCAACCGGTTGAAACATCTCCCCTATAGTTTAGCGAGGTACGAGCTGCATCAAATAATTTTGGTGTATTAAAAGGGGAGATTTGGTTACCCGGGAATAAGCCATACAGATGCGAAACATGTCTGTTCTGGTCTTTAGGATTATCCCAATCTTCCAGCCATTCCTGTAATTGACCTAACCGGCCTATTTGCATAGGAGGCAGACGATTAAGAATCTTCTGAAAATCAGCCATCAAAGCAGGGTCTTTTTTCAGCAGTTTGGCTGCCTTAATGGTTTTAGTGAACAAATCGAAAAGCAATTGATTATCGATGGTACAACCTGCAACTAAAGCACTAGGATGCCCTGCAGGAGTGTTTTCGGGAGACACAGAAGGGCTTACAACCAACCATTTATGAGTAGGTTCTTCGATAAGAAAATCTTTATAAAATTCACAGGCCGATTTCAATACAGGGTAAACGGAATCGAGATATTTCAAATCTCCGCTATATAAATATTTTTCCCACAAATGTTGAGATAACCAGGCACCCCCCATTGGCCATTGTCCTGCATCAGCAAAATCAACTACACCGGTTATTCGCCAGATATCTGTATTATGATGGGCTACCCAACCATTACTGCCATACATTACTTTGGCGGTTTCCTTGCCTGATTCCGAAAGTTCTTTGATCATCTGAACCAAAGGCTCATGCATTTCGGTCAGATTACACTTTTCAGCCGGCCAATAATTCATTTCGGTATTGATATTGATAGTGTATTTACTATCCCAGGCAGGATTATTACTTCCATTCCATATGCCTTGTAAATTAGCAACCTGACCGCCTGGTTGCGACGAGCTTATTAATAAATAACGCCCAAATTGATAATACATGGAAACCAACTCGGGATCAACACTTTTCGAAAAGTTTTTTATTCTTTGGTCAGTTGGCAATTGAGCAGCTGAAGATGTTCCCAAATCAAAATGCACACGTTTGTAATATTTTTGATAAGTAGCAATATGACTCTTCAATAATGTTGGATATGCCTTTGTTTCAGCAGAAGTAAGATAGTTGGTGCATTTCTCAACTTCGTTGGCAGTCAAAGTTTTATAATCTACAAAGTTGGTTGCAATCGAGATCAAAATAGTTACTTCATTGGCATTACTCACATTGATTTTGTCGGAAGAAACAGTTGTTGAACCTCCTGAAGTAATAATTTTAGCCCGGGTATCAAACTTGACTTGCCCGGTTACACCTTCATGAGTCCCTGAAAGTCCGGTCATTTCAAGCGTATGTGCATCCAAAGCTTTTACACTTTTTTGTAATTCACTATCAAAATTTGCCGTAAAAGAAAGTTTTCCAGATTCACTGGCAGTTAATTTTACTACTATTACCTGATCGGGTTGTGATGCAAAAACTTCTCTTTTATAGGTAACATTCCCTACTTTATAAGTTGTAGTGAAAATAGCTCTTTCCAAATCAAGTTCCCGATAATAATCAGTATAATTTTCATTTCCATCAAATGCCAGGTTAATATTTCCGACACACTGGAACTTTGACCCATGCAACTGCTTTGCTGTCAAATATTTATTTGACAACACATTAGCTCGTTCATAATTGCCGTTGAAAATATAGTAGCGAATCGAATCCAACCCTTTCAACCCATCAGGGTTATCGTTTCGAGAGGGTCCACCTGACCAAAAAGAGCTTTCGTTGAGTTGTAGTTTCTCTTTTGTAGGATCACCAAAAACCATTGCTGCGATACGGCCATTCCCGATAGGAAGTGCTTCGTTCCATACCTTAGCCGGTTTATTATACCACATTTTGAGTTCTCCGCCGTGTTGGGCATGTGCAAGTTGCAATGATTGAAAAAGACACAGAACAAATATCCACAAATTTTTTTGCAATATTTTCATTTCTTTCATTTATTAGATTTAACGATTTTTACGACCTATAATTCACTAAGAGCAGACTTCGGAAACACTATTTGAACAAAATCTGAGCAAAATTGAAGATATTATTTCTCCAAACCGGCCAACTATGTCCTCCGGGATATTCGCTGTAAGAATATTTAATCTTCATTTCATCTAATTTCGAGCGCATTAATTGGCAATTTTGCCATGCAATATCTTCTTTTCCACCCTGTGAAATCCAGAATTTCTTTAAATTGCTATTTATCTTATCAGCATTATTTTCCCAATATTCGTATTGAGGATCTGTTAGGTCTTTTTGGTTCGCAAACCAGCCAGAACTGAATACACCAAGGTAGGAGAACATGTCGGTGTTTCTAATACCGGCATACAGAGTTTGAATACCGCCCATCGACAATCCTGCAAGAGCGCGATATTGCGGTTCGGTTTTTACGCGGTAATTTTTTTCTACAAATGGAATAATACTTTGTTTCAGTTCCTTTTCAAATACTCTTAACGATTCCTCACCAAAACCATTTAATGGAAAATTGCCGTCAACCATAATTACAATCATAGGAACCGCCTTTTTTGCGGCAACCAGGTTGTCGAGAATCAAATCTGTTTTGCCCTGTGTAGCCCAACCACGTTGATCCTCGCCACCACCATGCATAATGTATAATACCGGATATTTTGCACTAGTATTTTCGTCATATTCAGGAGGAGTATACATGTAAAAATTACGCCATGAATTTGTTACATTTGAGTAATACCGTTTGATACGGATATCGCCGTGAGGAACGTCTTTTTCTTCGTAATAACTATCACCTTTGAAAGGCACTTCAAAACCACTTGCCATACGGCTCATACCATAGAATGTCTCGCTCGCCGGATCAGCAACTGCAACTCCATCAATTATCAAAGAATAATAATGAATTCCTTCGCTTAACGAATCAGATGTCACTTCCCATACACCTTCATTATTTTTAATCATGTCATATTTTTTACCCAGATCAAGTTGTACCTTTTGGGCTTCGGGTGCTTTAATCCGAAAAACAGCATGACCATCGGGTAAAATTTGTGGATATTTGGCTGATCTTACATTTGTTTCAGCTGGTCTACCGACATTACTTATTATATCAAACGATGTCACATCCACCGGTTTAAAGATAAGTTGGGAATACATATATAAACTATTTTTCCAAACCTTAAAGTCATGATAACCATGATCTACATAGAATATATGAGGAACTCCATTGGTTTTCATATAATCATGCGTACGCTTACTGAAACTCATTAAACCATCTTTATCACCACAAGAAATCCACAGTAGTTTCAGTTTAGTTTTGGCTTCTTCTGGTTTTGGCATCAATTCTTGAGGTTGTTTGGTATTTGGAGCCGATGAAAATCCACCAACCCATGCAAATGTATCAAGATTTCCAAGACCAAAGTTCAATGATTGTCCGCCACCCATTGATAAACCGGCAATGGCTCTATGTTGGCTGTCTTTTATAACTGGGTAGTTTCTTTCGACCGAAGGAATCAGGTCTTTAAGCAAGTCTTGTTCAAAAGTAGCAAAAGCTGCTGCTTTACCATACACATCACCGGTGGCACGATCATCTTTCATAGCACGTCCGTTTGGCAAAACTACAATCATAGGTTCCACTTTCTTTTCAGCGTATAGATTGTCAAGAATAACTTGAGGCTGACCTTGATTGAACCATTCCTTCTCGTCACCGCCAATGCCATGCAACAAATAAAGAACAGGGTATTTTTTGTCTTTTGAATATCCGGGAGGTGTGTATATGAGTGCTTTGCGTTTCACACCCACAGTTTTTGAATTATAAGTAATAGTGTCAATTTTTCCGTGGGGGATACCTTCTCGTACAATGTCGAAACCAAAAGGCGCCGGTGACACCACATTTTGCGAATTAGCATTGAAGTTAAACGCAAGAAATATTAGAAAGATGATTGTGATTTGTTTCATAATGCATAGGATTTGTTAACGTTTTATCTTGATTTATTGGTGAATTTTGAGTCTGTCATCCATTTAAATAAAGGATCCATCCAGTCTTGGTGACCAAACACAAAACCGTGTCCACCTTTTGGATAAATGTGCATTTCTACTGGTATGTTGTGATGACGTAAAGATTCGAAATAGTTGATAGAATTGTCTACATCAACCGTTTTATCATCAGCAGCGTGTGTTATATATGCAGGAGGAGCGGTCTCATCAACTTGTAATTCATTAGAGAATAAATCTACCGTTTCTTTTGAAGGGTTGTTCCCTAATAACTGGTTTCTTGAACCGGTATGAGTCAATTTATCTTGCATGCTTATTACAGGATATACCAGAATTTGGAAATCAGGTCGTAAGCTGGTGTTATTTCCGTTTTCGATTAATGCACTTTTGAAATGTGTTGCTTCAGTTGATGCTAAATGACCTCCGGCCGAGAAGCCCATAATTCCTATTTTATTGGGGTCGACGCTCCATTTAGACGCATTTTCTCTTACTCCTTTAATGGCTTGTTGAGCATCTTGCAAAGGACCATTTTTTTTATCTTCCATAGTTGAATCATTAGGAAGCCGGTATTTGAGCACAAATGCAGCGATACCATTTTTAGCAAATTCTTTAGCAGTTGAGATGCCCTCTCCCTGATACACAATTACACTATAACCTCCACCTGGACAAATTATTACTGCTGTGCCGGTAGCTTTTTCTTTATTGGGCAGATATATTTCCAAGGTTGGCGTTGTCACATTTCTAAACATGCCCGAAGTAAAAGTTTCCTTTATCTCAGATTTTTTGAAATTAGGAATCTTACCCGGGTACAAATTAATTATTTCCTGCGCAAAAATGGTAGTAGGAAGCATTAATATGAATATAATCTTGAATGCTCTCATTTATTAGTGTGTGCTGTGTTTTATCAATAAGGTAGGACGAAGTCAGGTTAATGAGCCTTAGGTGTAATTATTTGATAATTACCACTCAAGTGCATGAGACTAAACAAATACAACAAACCGTCGTAGTATGGGTCAAAATATCCATCTTCATAAGGCTCAAGTTTTGCATTCCACAAAGCATCTACAAACTTTCTACTTTGAGCTTGATTACCAATCATTGAGGTAGCAGCTGCTGTTGAAACCAACCCTAAAGAATGGCGTAACTTTTTAAATCCTCCTGCCTGTAGAATAAAATCAGGACGACTTCCATCTACATTAAATTGATCTTCGAATGTATCAACACCTTTACTTAATAAGAAATTTTGAATCCTGCTACAATAATCCTGTTGCCATTCTTTATCTTTACCATACCAAGCATAATCCATAGCAATATTCATAGGAACGCGCCACGAATCGTACCTGAAGGCTGCAGGCATTGACCATGAAGAACGTGGTTTCCCATTAAATTCAGTATAATCTGCATTGAGTCCTGTTACAGGATGGCATGCTTTTCGGAGATACATCCTGGCAGAATCAGCGCATTCGCGATAAAATTGTTCTTTGCCATCTTTTGCATATTCAGCCCATACTTCAAAGAAAGCAGGCAAATTATAGGAAGGATCTGTCCAGTTATATCCGTAGTTATCCGGAGTAAACGTAATGATTTTATGTTCAACATTTATCAGATTGCGAACTCCTCCTGTACCATTTTTACTCCACATAGCATCAAGAATTTTTCTGGCTTCGGCGTAGTAGTTGATGCCGGTGTTGTTGCCCCAACGGTTGGAAGCAAACAAAAGATCAGTAATAAAATAGAGTTCACCGTCAGAAGCTGAGCCTTCTGAATTGTGTTTCACAGAATTGGGTTCTACACTCCAAGCAAAATATGCATCGCGCGCACCACCATGATGTTGTAAATATTTATTTGTCCATCTCCAAATACGATCAAAAACATCCTTTTTATTTAGTTGAACAGCAACCATTAAACCGTAGGATAACCCTTCGGTTCGTGCATCCTTGTTTTTAATGTCAGAAACATAACCCATTGAATCGCCCACTTCAAAATAAACTTTGTTTGGGCCTTCAAAAAGATCATGATAGGCTTTAGCCACTTTATTGTCAATATCACTTTTCTTATAACCAAATTCAAGAAATACATTTCTATATTTTAGGGAATTAATGGTTTTAGATTCACTCTCCTTTCCCTTTTCCCGAACAGCATTATTTTGGGCTGAAAGTTGAAAAACTGAAAGTGATATGCAGCCAACAAAAGAAATGAATTTGATAAATTGGATTGGTTTGACCAAATCCACGATTGCTTTTTTCATTCTAAATAATTAAATTTAAGGACATTTAAAAGATTTACAACTAAGAAAACTAAAAATAGCTAATCGTGGATATTGCATAACATAATTTTATGCAATATCTGGTTTAGCTCTAATTCAAAACATGAATAAGTGAACACATTGTTCTAGACTATTTCATGGGATAAAGGCAGTGCAAATCTACACTATTTTTTTTGTATACAGGTAATAGACAGTTGTATAAATTTATTTAGCCGATTCTAAATCTCTCTTTGTTGTTGCCTTTGTTTTCCACGGTTATAAAATACATTCCCAATTCCTCTAGAAACGGATAGCTTCTTGCCAAAATATGAGTAATCTAAATTATAATTTAGATTACTCATATTTCATAACAGGAATATATATAGTTCGCTCTAATTTTTAAAAATAAAATCCTTTAGTGTAAATAATTTATTGTCTTTATTCCCTACGAATTTTAGATAAACATCATGTCTTCCGGTTGTGGGAATAGTTTTGGCAGTAAAAGTTTTTATAGTTGATAAATTACCGGTTTTTTCTATTTTACAAGTTGCAATTTTTTTTTCACTATTTATTGAATCCAACCATATTTCAACTTTACCGCCCTTAGTGTTACAAGACGCAGAGAAAGATACTTTACTGGATACTTTGTTGTAGTCTTTACTGCCAAATTCAACGCCGGCATATAAAGCCCAATCGTTATTATGAATATCGTCAAGTAAGCCAACCCCGTTAGTTGCAACTGTTCTCATCGTTCCCGATTGATTTGCTGGACATTCAGCAAGTATCGGTGAATATGCATCACGATATATATACAGGTCAAAATCTGCATGATTTGCTCCCTGAACATATAGCCCTTGTCTATTTCCACACCAACCATTATAATTGAAAGTAAAACTGTCAAGTGTTTCAACATTTATTTTATCGCCAATCTGTGTCCATTTCGCACCATCTGCACTAAAGAAACCAGTTAATTCATGATTATTTCTTTCCAATTTTAGCCAAACGATAGTTCCGATTTTATTTTCAACTTCATAATGAATTTTATTAAAACTGAAACAAATATTTTTTTCACCTTTGCTATTTGAAGCACTATAAACTTTGGCAAACAAATTTTCCTGACCATTGTTAATCCTCAATCCTGCTTCATCTGAAGCCGAATTTGAATTAAAATCGATGCGTGTTATTAATGAATAGTTGTGTTCCGGATCAGTTTTTATAATAGTGTTTGCCTTTGTAGAGCTTTTTGGGGTTAGTCTAAGCCAGCCGGATCGGTCGGTCAGCGAGCAAAGAGATGATGGAGTAAATCCCAAAAATGACCATTCAGGGTTAAGTTTTTCAGACGTGAAGAAATCTGATTTTGGAACCATCCACGAAATTCCACTTGAAGGTAATGCCGGTGCATTTTTCATCATGTTCACAGGATATTCAGCCAATACATTTCCTTCGGCATCATATTTTACCTGGTTTAATAAGCCCTGACGACCCTGACCATACCATTCATTATTATTTGCTCTAGCCCACACCGGATGCAAAAGCCAGTTTGTTCCATCATTTAAATGTACAGCAGCAGATGCATGATTTGGACCAAAAAAGATAGCTTTTGATTTATTAGGATCATTCTCATCAAACATATCTACCGGAACAGTCCAGCTCGACTGATCTGCCGTTAGTGTTTTGCTTCTCATCACTTTTTGTCCGCCAGATACATCACGTGCAAAGGAGTAATAATAATATCCTTCATGTTTCCACATAACCGGACCTTCGGCCCAGCTAAAAGTTGTTTGTCCATCTTTGTTTCTAGGGTTTAACCAATTTAGATCGTAAACAACACCTGTTGGCTGTCCGGTTTTATCCAGTTCTACAATTCCATTATTTGTTTGTCCGTTTTTTACTACAAGATACCATTTACCATTATCATCAATAAATACTGAATTGTCATATCCAAGACCATACGAGAGCTGAGAAGGATTATTGACTTTTATTGGCGTAGTCCATGATCCTTTAGGTTGATCTGCTGTCACAAAATACATTGTGTTAGCTCTGGAAAAAAAATCCCAATACTTATTATCGTAATAAACTATTTGTCCACCCCAACAACCTGCACTCGGTGCATCTCCATATTGAGACCATTCTGCAGAAACCGGCTGAGCAATTGCTTCCCAATGTATTAAATCAGTAGAATGATAAATAACCGGAGTTGGATTAAAAGAAGACCCTGTTGTATAAAAATCGTCTCCTACTTTTGTTAACGTACAATCGGAATGGTCGCCCGGAATTACAGGGTTCATAAATGTTTTAAAAGAAACAGATTGAGAAATTCCTGTTAAGGGATGTAATAGGCTGATTAAGCCAATAAAAATGATTGAAACTCTTTTTTTCATTTAGCAAATTTGTGTCATAAAGTTTTTGTAGTTATTTTATTCTATATCTTCAACGATATATTTTCATCGTAAGCTATCCAAGATCTAATCTAAAGATTTTTTTTTTTGACTTTGGTTCTTATATTCAACATAAAGATTGGAGTGAAAACTCACCCTAATCTCTATGTCGAACAAATGAAATTGTTAACTAGACACATCTCTTTTGCCTCAAAGAACCAATACCTTTCTTTCTAATCCATGAATTTACACAAACATGATGATCAAACCAAAACAGACGATTCATGTTTATGACACAAAATTAAAGATGGATGAAGTTTTTTGCTTTTGAATTAAGATATATAGTTTCCAATTTTAGACATATAAAACACAAATGTCTAAAAAAACGATATGTTGTACCTAATACTACTGTTTTATCATTGAATATTATTTACATAAAACTATTATGAATGAATACCGAAAAACGAGTCAGTAAATTGAAGTCTAAAAGATTATTTGAATGCAAAATGTAGAGTGGGAGGGGAATACGGATTTGTTCTTCATTCAATATAAACAGGGTTTAATCAGAAACAGTAGCTTGCTTCCCGGAATGAAACATTAAACCCTTTAGGAGTATCTACAAATTCCTTTCGATATTCTAATAGTTGAAAAAAATAGCTACAGTTAATTCAACTGATTGAATTAACTGTAGCTATTTTTTGAAATGGTAGAGCTAATCTCAGTATGTATTATGTTCGATTTTGCTCATATCTAAAAATGGAATACCAATATATTATATATCGGTAGGAGATTTTCCGAAATGTTTTTTAAAGACAGTACTAAAGTATCCGATTGAAGAAAAGCCGCAAAGCTCACTAACTTCAGTAACGCTATACTTACGACTCTGTAACAATTCCAATGCATGATCTAAACGAACCATCTTGATAAAATCTGTTGGAGACTGATTGGTAAGTGACTTTATTTTTTTATAAAGCAATGAAGTGCTGACATTCATGGCTGAAGCAAAATCTTCCTTTCCAAATTCGCTATTTGCCATGTTGGCACGAATCACTCCCAGTATTTTCTTCAAAAATTGGTCATTATGTTCATTGGCTAAAATCTGTTCATTATCATTCACAGACCCTTTGATTAATTTCAGAGCCTTTTCTTTGACGGCCTCTCGATTACGAATGATTGACTTTATTTTTTGTACAAGCAGTGTCATATCAAAAGGCTTAGTTAGATAATCATCTGCTCCCAGACCTAATCCGTGTAATTGCTCTGTCTTACCAGAAAGTGCTGTAAGTAATATAACCGGAATATGCGATGTTTCATAAGTTGATTTTATTAATTTGCAAAGTTCAAATCCATCCATTCGCGGCATCATTACGTCCGAGACAACCAGATCAGGCATCTGTTTTTGAATAATATCCCAAGCCTTAGCTCCATCTTCGGCTAACAAAACCTCAAAATCTGCCTGAAGGGGATGTGACATAAAGTTTCGTAGATCATCATTATCTTCAACAATTAGAATACGCATTTCTCTTTTTTGTAATTTATCCTCTTTCAACAAAGGTTGAGAATCTGTTTCTGTCGATTCAAATGATAGTATTTCTTGTTTTTCGATATTTCTTCTTTTCGTCTCCTCTAAAACCTCTTTAAATGGAATGACAATCTTAAAAGATGACCCGACGTTTTCCTCACTAACATAACTAATATTGCCGTTATGCATCTCAACATAATTTTTTACTAGCAAAAGTCCAATACCTGAACCCACTATCTTCGAATTAATTGCATTTTCACCCCTGTAAAACTCTCTGAATAGTTTGTTTTTAGCTTTGTTGCTAATTCCTAATCCGTTATCTTTTATTTCCAACATCCACCTATCAGATTCGCATTTCAGATTTATCTGAACATGATTGTCAGGTTGTGAATATTTAATCGCATTTGAAATCAGATTATCAATTATTTTTTCCATCATTGCCTCATCAACAGCTGTTTGATAGTTCTCCTTATTTGAGACAAAATGCAAATTTATATTTTGACCTTTTGCTATTGACTCGAACATTGCTAGACGATGTTCAATCAAACTAACGATATCCACCATACCCAGAACCAGCTGTTCTTTTTTTATATCTACTTTTTGAAAATCCATCAATTGAGTTACAACCGAAGAAAGGCGTCTGGTTTGTTCAATAGCTAGTGAAAGGTAATGCCGCCCTGTTTCAGACAAATTTTGTTCTTTCCTCAGTTCTTCAATCGGAGCCTTAATTAATGTTAAGGAAGTCCTGAAGTCATGAGCAGTATTTGTAAAGAATCTGACTTTCTCTTCAGTATGCTGTTGTTTTAGTCGTTCAATATAGTATTTCAAAGAGATGTAAAAAATGCCCCCCAAAAATGCCCATAATAGAATGTTAAACCACCAGGTTTTCCAAAAAGGAGGAACAACTATTAAAGGCAAAGATCGCTCTGCGATTATTTGAGAAAGCGAACTATCATATAGCCTTATCTTCAAAACATAATGTCCACTTGGAATATTAGAATATTGTACAGAACGGTTTCCTGATGGCTGACTCCAGCTGTTATCAAAGCCATCTAGTATCCAAGAAAATTTGGCTCCCGAAACATTTCCAATTGGTAAAAGGTCTAAATGCAATGTATTCTGACTGTAGTTCAATGACAATTTTTGCAAGCTATCTAATGGAGTGCTTAAGCTATTTCGTATAGAGCGGCCTGACAATGTAAGATTCTGAAAAAATACCGCACCTTTTGATCGGGTTTCCGTCAATAATTTGGGTGAAAAACGAACAGCGCCATTGTTGGTTCCCCAAATTAATTGTCCATCACTAAGCTTGCAATGTGAGTTTCGATTAAACGAAACGCTGGACAGTTGATATACAGCGTTGTAAGTGAGTATGTTCATGTTTTTAGGATTCAATCGACACAAACCATTTTCCGTCCCCAACCACAAATATCCGTCAGTATACATTATGCTATTTACATAATTAGAGGGTAATCCGGATGCGGTCGTAATTTTTTGTTTTTGTTTTGTTTTCTGGTTATACCTGATTAAACCCTCACCACTTGTACAAATCCATATTTCTCCATTTAAGGCGATAACATCTTGAACAAGAGAACCATCCTGTAATGTTGTGATTTTTCCACTTTTTTTATCCAAAAGACATAATCCATATGTACATGCCAAAAGAATTTGGCCGGGCGACAATTCGGCAAAAGTGTAGATAGGCTGCGATGAGTAATTTCGAAATTTATTTTCTTTTGATAGATAACAAATCAGATTACCTTGGACACCTCCAATCCAAAGGTCTCCATAACTATCTTTAAAAATGTCCAATACAAAATTAGTTTCTAAAGAAAGTCCGATTGTTTCTTTAGAATAATGCGCTAATTCACGACCTGTACCCTCATCAAGAACGTAAATGCCAGAAGAATATGTGCCAGCCCATATTCGACCATTGTCATCTTCGCATAACGAAACAAAAACTGCAGCCTGATTCAGTTGGTTTTGATAAAATGTTTTCCAATTTCCTGTGCCGAACTCCTTGCAACTTAATCCATTATCCGTAGCAAACCAAATATTCCCTCTTTTGTCTTGTACAATTTTATTGACATTGTTGTTTACTAAAGAGTTTGGATTATTTATCGTATGAGTTAATTGACCAATCAAAGGAGAAGTTTGATCAAAAAAGGAGACTCCACCACTATATGTACACACCCATATACGTTTATTCTGGTCGTTAAATATATCATATACTCCGTTTCCTCGAAGCGAAGACGGATTATTAACATCATCTTTATATACATTCAAAATCTTTGTCCCTTGCTTGTTCAACTCCCAAAGACCCTGACCGTCAATTCCAATTAAAATTGTTGCATCGGAATTTGTTTCAATTGCTAGAATTGGTTGTTTAGGAATAGAATTTATTTGCACTTTGGATATGCTTCGACTGTTTAAATCATAATAAAATAAACCGCTCGACAGTGTTCCAATCCAAAGTCTTTTTGCTTTAGCATCGTAAAATAACTTGGAAACGCGCAAATCGAATTTATGGCTATACCTATAAAGACATTGCTTCTTCAACGTCTGTTTATCTAATAACCAAATACCATCTGGCCTGGCCACAAAGAAATTATTTGAGTTGTACCAAGTTATATAATCATTTTCATTTGAATTCTGAACAAGTGAAAGACGCCCTGTTTGATACCTAAACAAACCAAATGAAGTTGTCGCAATCCAATAAGACCCGGAATTATCTATAAGTACACTGCTGACCGATATGTATTTATTATTCAGCACGTTGGTCATGCTGACTAAAAAATCAAATTGATCACTAATTGCGTTATAACGAAATAGTTGACCATTATTTGTGTATGCTAACAAGTTTGAATTTGTATACACAAGTTTTACTGAAATTATATCTGCATTCTCATATGGAAGTTGGTAAATATGGTAATCATCTCCAGCAAACCTTAAAACTCCAGCTTTAGAAGAAGTCCAAATAAATCCGTTATTATCTTTGCAAACCGAAGCCGACTCCCGCATTGAAATCCCGTACAACGAATTTATGCTGTAAAACTTTACGTTAGAAGAATGTAATGAAAAAAATGTTAGCGAGAGGATCGCAACTAGGAATTTAATTCTCATTTTGGATGATGTTTTACATAACAAATTTTACATACTCTGAAAAATAAGTCAGTATATGAAGACGAATTCAAGGTTAATCAAATATTAGATTGTTTACAAAGATAGAAATCTTTCATCTAAAACAAAAATGTATAGTCAACTAAATCATGCTAGTTCACATAAAAATAGCTCATAATAGAATTGTATACATAGCTAAAGAGCAAAGATATCTCAATTGGAAAAAATGCTGTAGAAATGAGCAATAATAACTATTGCACAATTTGCAATCAAAGGACGTTTCTGTTGTTTGTGTTGTTTGTGAAATTACGATATTGCAAAGCCGTTTTTAAGATATGAATTTATATAAATGCTATTTCTATATTTATACCCAAAAAAAATAATCTTCAAGAAATACCTAATAACCTGAGTTCGGGATAAGCCAGCAGATTCTATTCTTATAATTAAGCGAATGGTGCGGTGCTGCACCTTTTGTTACGGAGTGATCCAAATTCTACAAAGATTTAGGGACTCTGTCCCTAAATAAGGTGCAGCGCACCGTACCATTCCAGTTATTCCAGATTGATTGTCAGTATTTTGTAAAATCCCAATTATATTTCATATTCAGAACTCAAGTTAATACATACTAATAAGAGGCTGTCTCATGTCTAATTTTGAGACAGCCTCTTTAATCAAAATGTGATGAATACAATGAATATTTTCATTCAACTGGAAAAGCATGGCTAAGAGAAACCTATACAAGTGTTGACGCTATTTCACCATACACTGTTTTAGATGTCCCAAATTTTAGTTTTAAGTATATCGTCATGGGGCTTTCTGCGTTATAACTAGGTCGTTGTGCCAAATCATAAAGAGGTAAGCGTTAATTAACGCATAGTCTATAATGAAAATAAGGATTAGAATAAGTATAATTTAAACACAAATTTTAGTTGGCGAAACTTTATTTGCACATCCTTGGTAAATTTAGCAATTATTTTCCTCCTCCATCAATGGTAATAATAGTTCCGTCCTGATTATATTCAAGTTCTACCACTTTCAGGCTACGCAACCAGGTGCGACCACCCGATGGGACACTGTCGTGGTGGAAGAGATACCATTTTCCAGCAATTTCGGTAATACAGTGATGCGTAGTCCAACCAACAACAGGTGTCAGAATAACTCCCTGATACGTGAACGGACCGTAGGGATTATTGCCCACTGCGTAACACAGCAAATGTGTATCACCTGTTGAATAAGAAAAGTAGTATTTACCGTTGTATTTGTGCATCCATGAAGCTTCGAAAAAGCGACGGTCATTATCGCCGGCTTTCAATGGTTCCCCATTTTCGTCCAGGATAAGTAAATCTTTTGGCTCTTCTGCAAATTCGAGCATGTTATCGCTTATTTTTACCACTTTAGGACACAATGATGGTTCGTTATCAGCAGGTTCATGACCACATTCAATCGCTTTATTGTCGCGGTAACGTTGAAGTTGTCCGCCCCATAAACCGCCAAAATACATGTAGTGACTTCCATCTTCTTCCTCAAAAACGCAGGGATCGATAGAATAGCTTCCTTTTATCGGACTGTCTTGTGCTACGAAAGATCCTTCGGGACGATCGCTCACCGCCACACCAATATGGAATACATCGTTTCTATCCTTAAGCGAGAAGTAGATATAATACTTGCCGTCTTTGTGCGCTGCGTCACTATCCCAAAGTTGACGACCTGCCCACGGAATACTCTTAACATCGAGCACAACACCATGATCGGTTACTTCACCATCAATGCTGTCCATCGAAAATACATGGTAATCGCGCATATCAAAATGATCACCGTTATCGTTTTCTGGAATGCCCGATTCCACATCGTGCGAAGGGTAAATAAATATTTTACCGTTGAAAATATGAACTGCCGGATCTGCAGTATATAAATTTGGCACTAAATATCTTGGTGTTTTCATTTTTTCGATTTGTGTTTATTTGCCATCAGAATCATATCACTAACAACTGCTTTGCGTTGGTTTTTTCGGTCGAAAAGGACAGGATAATCTTTTCTGCCGCGGATTGGGAATCCATTTAACCATGTTGAAGCATCGTTCAACCCCCAAACTGTAACCCGATCAACGACATCGTCGTATTTAAGAAACAGTCCGAACATATCCAGAACACGTTTATTCCATTTCTGTTGAATTGAGTCAGGCACTCCTTCACGATAAGGATCCATTTCCTTTGAATAAGCAAAACTAGCAGAAACATTTGCCCCATCATAAGGACTTGGAAGAATAGAAATATCCCATTCGGTGATGAGAATATGTACACCGGCTGCTTTTAGTTTTTTAAAACTGGTTTCTGTTGCCTCAAGTGTAGGCGCTTTCATATGCATGTGCGATTGAGAACCAACAGCATCAATTCTGCACCCTGCACCCTTGAGTTCCTTTGCCAGTTGGACAATTGCATCGCATTTAGACGGTGTTTCTACATTATAATCGTTGTAATATAACTCGGCATTTGGGTCAGCTTCATGAGCAAACTGGAAGGCATATTTTATAAAATCTTTGCCCAAAATCTGATAAAATTTACTCTTGCGGTATGTCCCATTGTCTTCAAAGGCTTCGTTAACAACATCCCAACCTTTTACACGACCTTTGTAGCGACCTACAACAGCATAAATGTGCTGACGCATACGTTCTTTCAAAATTTCAGGTGATACGTCTTTCCCATTTTCATCTACAAACATCCATCTACCTATCTGCGAATGCCAGATAAGGCAATGGCCGGTTACAACCTGTTTGTTTTTTTCTCCAAAAGCTACAAATTTATCAGCGTCATCCCAAACAAACTTATTTTCTTCGGGTTGGGTTGGCTGAGGTTTCATGCAGTTTTCAGCAACAATAGCACTGAATTCATTGGCGATAAGTTTTGACTCGCTTGGATTAACGCCATTGACTTGTTGCATATTGACGGCTACACCAAGCAAAAATTTACCTTTGGTAGCTTCTGCTAATGTTTTTTGAGCCATTGCATTTGAAAATGCTAAAAAAGCCATAGCGGCAATTATAAAAATAGATTTAAATTTCATTTGTAAAATTATTTGTTTAGTATTTGTTATTTATTTAACTATAGTAGCTTTAACTTATTTCTTCTTGGCTCTACGTTCTTTCAATTCAGCTTCAATCTTTACTTCCATTTTTTTATCAATGGTGTAGAAGAAAAGTAGACAAAAACCGATAATGAAGGTGATTGAAGGAAAAATACTTACAAGTAATTTTGCACCTTCGGCAACAGACGTAGGTTGAATGGTTTCGTGCCCAACGACTGCACCTTCTTTAGAAATGTATCCATATAAACCCAAAATCCATGTAACTAAAGCCCCTCCAATTGAAAGTCCGGCTTTAAGTCCAACCATCATTGCCGAGAAAATAATTGCAGTTGCTCTACGATTGGTTTTCCATTCTGAATAATCGGCAACATCGGCAATCATAGCCCAGAGAATAGGAATGGTAATGCCGTACGAAAATCCATGTAAGATTTGTGACCCAAACATTAAGAGTAAATTATCTGGTTTAAAGAAGAAAAAATCGAAAATAAAGAAAGTCGCAACAAGCAAACCATATTTATAAACATCACGCTTACCATATTTATCGGCAAGTTTTTTTGACAATGAAATACCAACAATCATGAAGATAATACCTCCTGCGTTAAACAAGCCAAAACCGGCAGCAACCGGATCCGATCCAAAGAAATTAACTCCTATGCTGGATAATGCAGAAAGAACGGGACTAATAAACTCTGTAAGTGCTTTCCTATCTACATAATTATTAAAATAGTACACATACGAACTACCCTTCATTGAAAGGGTGATAAATACCAAAATTGTCAAACCAAGCATAATTAACCAAGGTTTATTCTTTACTAAATCTGACAGGTCATCTTTTATCGATGATTTTTGTTCAATAGTGGGAACTATCCGTTCTTTGGTGGTGAAAAATGTTATCAATAGCATGACAGTACCAACAATTGCCATCCATGTCATTACTGACTCAATCCCAACTGCCTTATCTCCATGTCCAACATATTCAATAATGGGCAACATAAACACCTGTACAAAAAATTGAGCAAACATTACTGCCACAAAACGGTACGACGAAATACTGTTTCTTTCGCTCATATCACCAGTTATTACACCACTCAATGCTGAGTATGGTAAGTTACTCGATGCATACAACATCAACAAGAGGGAATAAGTGACAGCAGCATAGATTAGTTTCCCTTTGTACGAAAAATTGGGTGTTGAAAATGCAAGAAGCGCTACAACTCCCAAAGGAATGGCTGTGTACAGAATCCATGGCCTGAATTTTCCCCATTTCGTTTTGGTTCTGTCAGCTAACACTCCAATTATCGGATTAAATATAAAGGCAGCAATTAAGCCTACGGCAAGCATTACTAATGAAGCATCAGTACTTTTAAGTCCATAAATATCGGTATAGAAATATGCTAAATATGTAATTAATGTTTGAAAAACCAGGTTAGCAGCTAAATCGCCCAGACTGTATCCTACCTTTTCAAATACAGATATTTTTCGAGAGTTGAGATTCATATTCTTTAATTTTTAATTTTTTTTTAATTGCTAGTTATTTGTTAGAATGGCGAAGCTGGCAATTCATATTTATAGTTTAATCTCATTTTTACATGGAGAAAGGAAGTAATTAACACTCCGTCCGCTTGCGGCGTGGTCAGTTTATTTCTAATTATCAGACCATGTATTACGAACAACAATTGGGTGTTACTCACTTATGTATACTAATAGGTAATTCTTTAAAAGTACTACGGGATTAGCTCCAACATGAATCTATTTTGAACAGCAATCTCCATTTTCAATAAAATATCGATCCTGCGGTCTAAACGCTTATACCAATATTCTAATTCTAATTCGCTTGATTATTTAAAAAGAAGTGGCGCAAATTCATGCAGACTCCTTCTCCATGATTGCCATTCGTGAGCAGTTTCAGGTGAAATATAGGAAACTCCCTTGATACCTGCTTTATTCCATTCTTCAGCCGTCGTAACTATTTTGGATGAATCAACTTCGCGACCTCCAAAACTCATAAATATAACCTTGACAGTCTTTTTAAACGATTCAATATCTTTGATCTCAGTAGGAGAGAAGGTTCCACTGCTAAACATGCCAACATACGAGAATTTGTCAGGGTTTGCAACAACGATGGAATGGGTTTGCATACCGCCCATTGACAGTCCAGCCATAGCCCGATGTGCTTGATCAGGAATGACACGATAATTAGATTCAATATAAGGAACTAAATCGTCAAAAAGGATCCGTTCAAACTGTCCTGCAAAGTTCATTCCAGCCAAAGAAGCCCCGGCTCCTCCTGTACGTGGAGCATTAGCAACCTGAGCAGCAGCTGTTGGTGCGCCTGTAGGTCTTTGTCCACGAGGAGTACCTCCAAAATTTACGCTGCTGTTTTCCATTACAATAATAAATGGAGTGACCTTACCTTCAGCAATAAGATTATCCATAATCAAGCCAGTATGTCCCTGATTGCCCCAGCCTGTTTCATTTTCGCCCATACCGTGTTGGAGATATAACACAGGGTATTTTTTATTATCTTTATCGTATCCAGGCGGAGTATAAATATAAACGCGACGGACACTGTTAGATGTTTTTGAGAAATATTGATTCTCCCGTAATTGTCCGTGAGGAACATTCTTTAATGCATAGAAATCCTGATCTTTGGCAGGAATTTCGATACCGCTACCCCAACGGCTGGCTCCGTAATAATACAAACTTCCTGGATCAGGAACTGAGGCTCCATCGATATTGAGTTGGTAATAGTGGAAACCTTCATCCTGTGGAGCAGATTCGCCGGTCCAGACACCTTTATCGTCTTTCACCAAGTCGTATTTTACAGCACCGATATCCAGTTGCACTTTAAATGCCTGTGGTGCAGAAATGTTAACACGCACCCGACCTTCAGAATTCACCTGTGGAAATTTCTTCTCTTGCTGAGTAGTGGGTGTTGTTTTGAAGTCTTCTACTACGGCTGTCGTTTGAGCCATACAGATTAAGCTTGTTGATGCGGATAGCAATAGGATAGCTAATGGTTTGTATTTCATGATAATATTATTTGTTATTAATTAAAGTTTTTATTTAAAAAGCAGTGGAGCAAGTTCTTTCAAACTGCGACGCCAGGTCTGAAACTCGTGAGCCGTATTTTCAGAAACATAGGAAACGGCATTGTAACCTGCTTCTTTTAAATCGACCGCAGCCTTCTTAACTCCGTCAGGATTTTCGCGACTACCGCAACTCATAAAAATAAGTTTTGCCTGCGATTTATCTTTAATTTCTGCCGGAGTATAAGTACCACCGCTTAACAATGCATAGTACGAGAAAATTTCAGGGCGGGCAAGCGTAATTGCGTGAGTTTCAAAACCACCCATCGATAGACCTCCCATGGCACGGTTACTTTTATCGGCAAGTGTGTGGAAGTTAGCATCAACATAAGGTACTAATTCATCCACCAAAACGGTTTGAAACGGCGCAACACTGAAACTTCGGATAGTACCCGGTTTGGCATCGTTTGTCATTCCGTAAGTCATTACAATGATAAATGGTTTGATTTTACCTTCGGCAATCATGTTGTCCATAATCAAATTAGCATGTCCCTGATTATTCCACGCGGTTTCATCTTCGCCCCAACCGTGTTGTAAATAAAGCACCGGATAGCGTTTCTTTGCGTCTTTGTCATATCCCGGAGGAGTATAAATAAAGGCTCTACGTGAAGTATTGGTACTTTTTGAAGGGAAAAGAATTTGCTGAATGTTACCGTGCTGAACGTCCTTTAATGCGTAGAAATCCTGATCTTGAGCTGGAATTTCGATACCGCTTTCCCAACGGGTAGAACCGTAGAAATTTAATGCGCCTGGGTCGTTAAATACGCCTCCATCAATGGTCAAATGATAGTAATGGAAACCCTCATCCATCGGACCTGCTGTTGTTCCCATCCAGGAACCATCCTCTGCTTTGGCAAGAGGAGTTCCTCCTTTAGCACCACCAAGTCCAAGACTTACTACAATGCTTTGCGCCTGAGGTGCTACTATACGAAAACGGACATAGCCTTGTGAGTTAACTTTCGGAAATTCTTGTCCCGGTTGATTTACGGTAGAAGGCTTGAAGTCTTCTACAATGGTAGTCTGAGCTAAACAAATTTGACCCATAAAAAGAGTCATGAATAAAATAGCTAAATGCTTGTTTTTCATTTTGTATTTTTTGATTGTTTGGTAATTAATTTGTTATTCTAACTTTCTAAAACTCGTAACTATTTACTTGTAACTAATGACGATATTATGGAATTTTCTTTTTTTCAACTTTCCACAAAGGATTTTGAGAAAGACCGCAAGGATTGCCTGTAAATAACTTACCAGCCTCGTTGTCTCCTTTTAGTTGCCATTTGAACCATGCAGTTGCTACAATGGCAAACTCGCCGCCATGAGGTTGTCCGTAAGTGCCTCCATGACCGACCTCCATGTTAGCAACGAAAACAGGTACGTGATTGATGTGATTAAAATCATCCATTCCGTTACCATAAGCAATATCTTTTTCACCGCCAAGAATGTATAATGTTGGTGTATGAAGTTTTTGAAGATACTCTTTAGTCAAAGCAGGCATTCCCGGAAATCCGTTTACTGGGTTAATCATGATACCGCTGTTGCAAATAACGGCAGTGGTTACACGAGGATCTGGAGCAATTTCAATCGTTTGTAAGCCGCCACATGACATACCGCTAACAGCAATTTTCGATACATTCAGTTTATTGTAAAATGAGCTGTTTTTGTCGTTGTTCTGAGCAATTGCCCAATTGATAGCATCAGTCATTTGTGAAGATGTGGATTTACCGCCCCCACCTTCGCCTTCCTGTGGCATGGGGCCAATGGCAATGACCAAAAAACCATAAGATGCCACTTCCGATAAAAAATTCACATGTCCCGAGGGGGAATTAGCACAAGCTCCGTTACCCCAGACTATGATTGGCAATCCATTCTGTTTGCCGAATACACTCAAATTTTTCGGTCGAAAAAGAGTGTGGGTGGGCAAACTTTTATCGGTATACATGATTGCGCTAAACGAGCCTGTTCCTCCATCCTCAACTGTTCTCACTGCTGGATCAGATGATAAACTGCTTGTTTGTGCAGACACTGTTTGTGAAAACCACAATGTTGAAAATGTCATAAATACTAAAAATAGATGATTTCTTTTCATGGTATAAAATTTTAATTGTACATGTTTGAAAAAGAGATAATAACGCGTTAAATGATAAAGTTATATGCTCATCTCAATACTTTCGTTACATTTTTTCTGTTACAACTCGAAACGATATAAACTCCTTTGTTTAATTCATTGAGGGAGTTGGCCATCTCCTTATTAGAACTTATCATGTTTCCAGCCACGGTATAAACATTGACAAGTTCATTGGTAGAAATTGGAGTGTTATAAATTGTTTCAACCGCGGTCTTATCATCTGTGGAAGAGTAAACCCCCAGATTTGTCACTACAACCTCAACTGTACCGGCAGGCAATGTCAAACGCAGTTGATATTCACCGTAGCTTTTAGTTGTCAGGTCAAAAGATGCCTGCGTAAAGTTCTTAGCCACATTATTATGTATATAATTTACAGGCTGAACGGTATAACTGTAGGTGTCAGAACTATTATTACGGTTTATCAATTGTACTGTAAGGGTTTTTCCTACACTTGCATCAGTAGAGGCAATCACATCAAACTTAATTTTATAATGTCCAGACTGAAGCTGTAAGGTGCGTTGTTTATTGAGACCATAAGCCAGATATCCGGTTGTGATTCCTGACTGTAGTAGAAATCCGTGTTGATAATCACTTCCTTCACCTAGTGTGATAATACGTGGTCCACTACTTACGGTCTGAATAACGCTAGCACTGACACTTTTACTATCCACTACAGTTGTCCAACCTACAGGCACAACGCCCTCCTTCTGCATCTGGAAATTTGGATTCCACTTCATTGTAGTATCACAGGCATCGTTAAGAGCATATTGCTTTACAAAGTTCCATATTTCTACGCTTGGATTGAATGTGCTCGAAATAGTGTATTCATGTCCTCTACCGTCAAGAGCATAATAAATATATTGAAAACCATTATTAGCTGCCGAATACACACTCTTTGTGTAAACTCCGGTCTTATTAGTGACTACCGGAACAGGATTACAACCATTCCGCATTACCATGTTGTCTACAACAATAGGTACGGTGTCAACCTTAACAAAACCGTCTTCTTTGCCGTGAATGTGGATAAACGGAACCGGGCGACTACCGGTATAATACCTGTGGTACTCATTTAACGGATACCCACTCACAGATCCAAATGCAGCAAATGTGTTAGCTGCAACGTTTGCCACATGATAACACTCCATTCCACCTATTGAGAATCCTGATAAATAAACACGTGACTTGTTTATTTTATATTTATCGTACATGGTATTAATGATAGCCTTAAAAAAAGCAATATCATCATCAGTTGCTCCACTTACATCCCAGCCGGTATTTCCACCACCTCCGAGAATTGCCTGTGGCAAGCCATCGGGGTAAACTACAATAAAACGTGCTGAATCTGCTATGGTTTCGAATTGTGCACTTTGCTGCTGTCCTGCTCCATTCCCCCAGCGACCGTGTAAAGATATCATTAATGGACTGTTTACTTCAATATTAGCTGGAACATGAACAACCATTGTACGAGTGCTTCCCGTTACATTTATCGTCATTGTGCCGTCGAAAACAGGATTTGCAGCATTAGCTGAAAAAATGCTTACAGATATTACTAACATCAATATTACCTTTAATTGAAAACTCTTTGCGTATTCCATTTTAAATTTCCAATATGATTTACATCTATACATCAGTTTTTTTTGAGGTTAGAAATTGACATAATTAGTCAAAACGAACCCAGTCAATTTCAACAACTTTATTTCCTGCATTCGAAAATATTATATTCTGAATGCCTGTTTTCAGTCCTTTTACTTTTACCCGGGTAGTTTGCCAACTGGTTCCGGCTTCAAGCTTTATTTTTATTTCAACTTTTGATTGTGGTTGATTCAAACTCAAACCTAAAATTCCACCATTTTTGGCAAGATATTTTATTTCAATCCATTTATAATTTTCAGCACCAAAATCAACACTGTTGTATTGAACCCAGCTATTTTTTTCTGTGAAAACAGTTTTCCAACCATCGAAATAATTCAGCGTATCGTTATAAGCAATCGTTGCTCCTTTATCGCTGATAAGGCTGTATCGGTCTAACTGAATTTTATCAGTGGCTTTTGTCATTCCAACTCCGCGGAAAGTAGGTTTTACTTTTTGGATAGTTCCGTCGGTATTAAAAAATAAACTGTCGATGCGAACCGAACGGTTTTTGTCAAACTTAGGAGAGTAATCATTGTCATGATAAAAAAGATACCATTGTCCTTTGTACTGGACGATGGATTGGTGATTAGTCCAGCAGCCCGAAGCCGATTCGTCCATAATGACACCTATCGGTTTATAAGGTCCCATGGGACTATCGCTCATAGCATATTCCAACCGCTCAATCTGATTTTCAACATAAGGGTAGGTGAGGTAATACTTCCCATTCTGCTCGAAAGCAAAGGGGCCTTCGATAAGTCCTTTGGCAGGAAGGTTGGCAATGGTTTGAACATCACCATCAACTTCAATCATATTGTCTTTGAGTTTAGCAACACTTATACGGCCTCTTGCTGTGAAAATATATGCCGAACCATCTTTGTCCAAAAGTACACACGGGTCAATGCCACCAATGCCGGTTACGGGTTTGTCCAACACAGTGAAAGGGCCTTCTGGTTTACTAGCTGTTGCAATGCCAATTTTACCGTCAACAGGGAAATAAAAGTAATACTTTCCATTTTTGAAAACACAGTCCGGAGCCCACATATCGTAGTTTGTTTTGGTGAGCCAGGGTACTTCGGCCTGCGTGACGATGACACCGTGATCTGTCCAATCGGTCAGATTTTCGGAAGAGAACACGTGATAATCTTCCATGCAGAACCAGTCCTTCCTTAAGTTTTTATCCTTTGGAGCAACAATGTCGTGCGACGGATAAAGATATATTTTGCCGTTAAAAACACGTGCAGTCGGGTCAGCACTAAACTGATTGCGAATAATAGGGTTTTGTGCTTTGACACTTATAAGTGACAATATAATTGCAAAACCGATAATGAGAAAATGTTTGTGTCTCATGTTAGAATACTCAGGTTGTTAGATTTTGGGCTTTAGATTTCAATATTTTAGGTCAATCAGTGTCCCTTTGTTATCTTGTCTTCTATATGGAAATAATCGAAATCAGCGTATCCCCCCGGATTTTTGGACGCATAATTATATAATCCAAAACGATAACCCATAAAGTGCTCCATCAGAGTGTATTCCATTTTAAGTTCTCCTCCAATGCTGTTCCATGTTTTTCCATCTAGGCTATAGAAGAATTTTGCAATATCAATTTTATTTCTGAAATCGCACTCAATTCTGAGAAAAACCTTGTTTTGAGAAAGTGGAATGCTTTGTAATTCAGTTGGTTTATCTGTTTTGTTGCTCACCATATAAACATATTTAGCTCCGTTTTGCACTTTTACACCCACTAAGCCAAATTTACGTTGGAAAGTACACAATCCGGCAAAATTTCCATCTTTTAATTTTGAAACATCAAGTAAAGTTGTTCCTGTACAAGTTGGACCAAAAGTGCGCTGAGTCAGTGTATTTCTCGATTTAAGGAAAAGAGAATCTGTTCTTCCGGTTTTGAGACGCAGAAAGCCTTTACGTTCGGTAATCGACCATAGTTTATTATCCGGGTTATGATTCCATTGCCATACCAATGGTAAAGCGGGTTCTCCTTTTTTGCGGGTAAACTCGTCATTATTCACAATGCCCGGAATTAAACCTTTGCTGGCAGGTAAATCGAGCGTATCGGGAACCTTGCCATCGACACCAATTACGGGCCAACCATCAACCCACTTCATGGGCACCAAATAGGGGATACGGCCAACCGATCCATGATCCTGAAATAGATAGGCAAACCATCTGCCATCAGGTGTATCAATTATTCCTCCCTGAGCAACACCTTTATCCTGAAGGGCTATACGACCTTCCCAAGGGCCGAGAAGTTTATCTGCGCGATTTACCACCACTGTGCGCATCACTCCGCGAGGCCAGGATATATTGAATAAGTAGTATTTACCCTCGTGCACGAACAATTGCGAACCTTCAGCTTTTAACATATTTGGTTCAGTCACAACACTGGCATTTTCAATTAATACCTGATTCACTCCTCCTTCTTTTACACCGGTCAGATCTTCATTTAATTCAATAATTTGAAGCCTACCATTACCTGTAATCAAGTATGCCTTATCATTGTCAAAAACCAATGTACAGTCGTGGAATCCAGGTTTGAACTCATTCATCTTCCAATTACCTTTTTCAATATCGTTGGTACTGAAAATATAAGTTTTGTCCGTTGTTTGAGCGTAGGTTGCGATGTAATACGTCCCATTGTGATAACGGAGACTACTCGCCCAAGAACCTTTTCCGTAATTGCTTTTTCCATTAATGAGGCTCAACTCATCCATTTCGCCCAGTGTATTGTAGGCATAGTTAAGCATTTCCCAGTTCACAAGATCCTTCGATTTCATAATGGGCACACCCGGGCACATGTGCATGGTGGTACTTGCCATGTAATACGTGTCGCCAACACGAATCATCGACATATCAGGTACATCTGAAAAAATAATCGGATTTAGAGCTTTTTCACCTTCTGCAAAGAGAGCTGTTGCCATTGTAAAAAATAAAATGGAAATGAAAATATTCCTTTTCATCATGTTTTTATAAGTATCAGTTAGTGTTAATTATTTAAAATTCAATCAATTACTCATTTAGGTATTCAAGAACCTGATTTCTCGTATTTCAACCTCAGTAGTAAATATTTAACTATAAATATTAGCTTTAATTCGATGGTTTCAAATAAGATATATTTATAGTCTGTATCGGGCTTACGTCATTTATTGACTTTATTCGATATTAAAATTTTCTTTTTCCCGACAATATAAAGCCCGTTTCGAAGTTCCCTTATTGCCTGTTCTCTTTTTATTTGAGAACGTATTTTTATTCCCATTATAGTATAAACATCTACAATTTCATTCGGATCACTATTATAAGAAACATCATTGATACCTGTTATCTGTTCATAACTATCAGAATTTGTCAGGTACACATTTTCAATAACAATCGGTTGATTCCCTGAAGACCAAAATCCGATAATATATATATGACTGGAATTTACTTTAGTTGTTGTACCCTTCTTGTACATGTTAGATAAGTCTACAACAACCTGCCGGTTATTCCCAAAATCATATTCTGCTGCAGTCGACCAGTACGTATTTTCATCAAAAAGACGGAACGAAATACTACTTGTATTATCAGCACCTAGTTTAGCTACCAAATACTTATAATTAGACAGATTTAGACCGTTGCTGTAACTCCAACCACCAAAGCCCCATTGGCCGGTAACCAATGTCTTCGTTGCCTGATTAAATGTTCCAGTTGTCCAAATAGATGGATTAAGAATACCAGCAACTAATGGAAAAGTAGAAGATGTGATGTGTAAATCAACTGATTTTAGATTGCCCAATGCGGCTTTATAACTTACAGTCACCGTAGCTGTTCCATCGGCTTTAGCGATAATTTGACCATTTACTATCTTAATAATATCCGGATTGGGATTTATATAAGTGGCTCCAATGCTTATATCTTCGGTGTGACCATCGGCATATAAAGCCTTAACCGATAAACTGGCAGTGCTACCTGTTAATAGCGTAATATCCTTATTTTCAATTACTAGGTCAGTAAGAGTTAACGCGTCAGCACTATAGCCTACAAACGAACTATCGAAATATTTATCCTGGGTAAAATCAGCTTCTGTTGAGAACCAGTCAATATCCACATATCCGCCAGTTTGTATTGTTGGAAAATTGAAAAGGCAGAACTTATTTCCTGTAAATACCGATAGGTCAAAACTCATGTTTAAATCCGTACTGAATTTGGTGTAAGTTATGTTGTCATTACTATAATAGAAACCAGTGGTGCTAGTAGTGTAATTTGCGATGGCTCTAAGATAGATTACTGTATCCGCAACTGTTAGTCCGATTTCCTGAACTTTGTTATTTTCCTCAATCAGTTTTTTCTGACCATTTATTACCTTTATCCCAATATACGCGTATGGATTTTGAAAAACAGCTAAACCAGCCACATCTCCTTCCATCATATTCTTGATATTCATTTTCACTGTTCCATATGAATGAGTTACGTCCTTTGGATAGGCAAATATTCTTTGCGTGAGTGTATTTTTTGCTTTAGGAAGGCTATCAACAACACTTACAGTTCTTAGTCTAAGGTAATCAGGATGTTCAGTCAACGACCACTTTGAATTATCGGGATTATGATTCCAACTCCATTGCATGCCTAATGCGTAATTTCTGAAGTTGTCGTTTGTTGGCAATACGGTTACGGGATATTCCTTTCCAATAGTTGGTTTTTTATTGGTAGCTACTGCTGTACCGTTCGCTCCAATTACCGGCCAGTTGTCAACCCAGCTAACAGGTTGCAAAGTAGGGAAACGACCCAAAGCACCTTTGTCGGCGAACAACATCGTCCACCATTCGCCTGTTTGTGTTTGTATTAAAGCCCCCTGATGAATACGGTTACTGTTAAATACTTCCTTTTCATCATAAGGGCCAAAAATAGATGTGGAACGGTATGCAACCTGTGTTGCGTAATACCCTCCTGTTGTGGCGTAGATATAATAATACCCATTAATTTTGTAGAGATGACTTCCTTCAGTAGCAGAATTATTTATACCCGCCGGAATATTACCAAATGTTATAGCCTGCTCTTTGATTACATTAAAATCGGCGTCCAGTTCAGCTATATGTAAGTTGTTGATACCATAAATAATATATACCTTTCCGTTATCATCGAAAAATAAACCGGCATCGTAGAAAGAAGTCGATAGTTTTTTCTTTGTCCATGTTCCTGCAGGGTCGGTGGCTGTGAGCATATAACTTCCTTCATTCAATGTATTAAAATGAAGATAGAAAGTACCATTATTATATTTCAGACTACTGGCCCACTGTCCGCGACCGTAGCGATTGCAGCCATCCAGATTATAACAGTCGGTTGACTCAATTTTTTCAAGCGGATTACTGCAATATTCCCAATTGACCAAGTCATATGATTTAAGAATGGTAGCACCGGGGAATGTATACATGGTTGTGCTAACCATATAATAAACATTGCCCACACGGATTACATCCGGATCAGGGAAATCGGCAGATAGTAGTGGATTGGTATAAGTTCCGTCTCCGTTATCGCTATGCGATTGATTCACAAAATCAGGTCGACTAAAATTTACTTTCGAATATTCTTTAAACCATGTATAGCATGCATTTGGACATGCTTCGGGATTATTGTTAAACGCAATTCCTCCATTGACGTCACCTTTGTCAATTAGACCTTCGGGTGCGAGCAAATTCCAGCTTACATTACCCGATTCATCCATTATTCGTTTGAAATTGTAACCAAACCCAGGATTACTGGCAGTGCCGGTTGTACCGGTACCCCATGTTCCCATATTATAAGCTTTACCGTTTGCATCTATACCTACTTGTGGCGACCAGTCAACTTCAGTTACGGCAATTGGTGCAAAATCGGCTACCGGCTTCACGTTTTCATTCCAACCGCTTTTAAAAGCATTATAATCGGGACCACCGTTCAAAAATCCGGGATAGATATGAACCGAATAACCGATATTTGTTCCGTCAATAGGATTGATTGCATATCCTTTGTATTGAGATTGATACCCTGTTCCCGGTATCCAAAGTATATTGTTAGCTCCATTGGCGCGTATTGAATCGGCTATGGGTTGGAAGAAAAGTTTAAGCTGATCAAAATGCCCTTGTGAATTGCTTCCATAAGTGCCATCTGGTAGCATTATTTGTACCGGCTCATTAGCCAATTCGAACATCACATTATCGGCATTTTTCAGATCCGGCTGATTTGATAAATAGCCCCATACCTTTAATAAATACTTATTGTAATTATCACCTACGGCTATTTTTTCGGGACACACTCCGGGAGGACGAAGTATTACATACATTCCTCTGGATTTAGCATGTTTAATCATGGGAACGATTACATTACTGACGGCAGTTTTAAATCTTTCAAAGTCAAAAGCAGAAATATCATTTTCGCCGGTCGTTTGCATGCCCGGGGTATTTGACCAATAAGGATCGATATGAAGTCTAATGTAATTTAAATACCATCCGACTGAAGTATCCGTGAGTCTATCCATTACGGAGTTGTTGTAGCTTAAACAACCTGCCACATCATAATTATTCCACCGCCATATTCCTGATCCACCGCCATTGAACCATGGACTGGGAGTCATTGCTACTCCATGCAAATTTACAGTATTTTCATGATTATCTTTCAAATAGCGACCTTCAACATGTAAATTTGGCGTTGATCCACCTATCCATGCACTTGCATTCGATGAAACAGACAAAATGAAAATTATGACGATTACTTTAAGAATAGACTTTTTCATGTTATTTCCCAAGATACATTTACTGTTAAAGATAAATTATGTGTTTTACATTAATTGCATTTAAAATTTCTATATTGATTGTGTTATTGCTGATTCCGAAAATCTAGTCTGCAATATTTCCGATGCTTCTCGTTTTTATAGATTTTGCATAACTGTACTTTCTAAAAAATTAAACTAACCATTATTAATCTACACCTAGTTACAACTCACTTCAAGATTAAGCAAAAGTAATTATAATATATATAAAGATGTTTTTAAAATTAGATTCTTTATTTGTGATCTTAAGTATTTGTTGATATAATTACTGCAATGTTTAAGCAAAATAAGGCTGCGCGTCAATTTTGGCTGTCTTGTTTTCATTCGTAGGCCATAAACAGTAAGAGGATGCCCCTTGGGACATCCTCCTTCCATTCATAATCAAAATAATCAAAAATTATTTTTTGCTTGCAGACAAACCATCAGCAAAACCGGCATAGGCATGTTTACGACTGTAATCCAATATTTTTAAAAGCTTACTGGTAGCTGCCAAGTTAGTCAACACTGCTCTAATTCCAGCGATTGTAGTTGTACCCAATGTAACATGCATTTGAGTTCCAATACCATCCACTTTAGCTCCCTTACTTTCAACATACTTAATGTATTCAATAAGACCCAAACATTTTTTCTGATCCGCACCTTCCAATCCGTAATCGTTGATAAATAGTTTGTCACTAGCATTAAACCAGATTGTAAGGGATAAATAAATAGTTTTGTCGGATCAGTTAAGCCTAAAACTCCACCAATCCGACATAAACCATTCATTAGAATCTTATCAATTATTGTAATAAGGATTAAATGTTTCTAACTTCTCAACCCTGTCACGCATAACCAAAGTATCTGTCAAAGAGTGAGTCGTTGTTCCAAAAGTAACCTGATATTTGAGGTACAATGCATCACGTTTCGTTGTTCCCCAGTTATCCCCATTCTTGACATACTTGCCACTACCTGTGACAGTATAAGATGCTGATGCAGGATTAGTAATGCTACAATTACCACTTCCATCAAACGACATTAATAGACTAAATGGAACATCTACATTACCTTTATTTTTTCCATTAAGAGAAATTAAAAGTTGCGTCATTGATTGGGTAACTGCACTTGATACTACCTGATCGGATTCCACATATTTTTGATGGTATACAACTGTAGTATCGAGTGCAGTATTACCACTGTTGCCTTTCCCAACTTCAATTCCTCTACGCAGATAAGTAGCATCCCAACGGTTTTTGTACTTAACTGCAAAAAGAATATAATCTTTAGGTGAAGTTGCCCAATTCGTCGATATAAGACGATTAGGGCTAGTGACATTAGGAAGACCACTAAGTATTGAATCCGCATTTGCTACTTTTGTGATTCGCAGAGGAATAACATAAGTGTTCTTTACAGCAAGAGGATCACTAAAAAAAGCGTCGTTCAATTGCACTTTTACTCCCCCCATCATCGAGCCTGAAGGAATTACAATCTGCGAAGAAGCAAGGGTGTAATAGCTTGACGGCATTGGGAGCACCGAAGCTCCGGTAGAAGTTCCAAATGTCAACTTATTACAAAGCGAGTTATCTACAACTACATCCAGTGTACGATCAGCTTTATTGCTATAAACACCTCCCATCGAAGCATATATCAAGCATTGATGAAGCGTATCAACAGAGTTATCGAAAACATAATCCGTCCCAAGTATAATCGTCCTTACGGGTGATTGGTATGGAAAGTAAACTGTAGTATATTTATAATTAGGAAATATGTTATCCTCATTCTTGCACGAAGCAAAAATCAACAATACAGTTAGTGATATAAATATTATTTTTTTCATCTCTATTATTATTTTTTTTTGTAAAGTTTACCACCCTTTGTTTTGAACTAAATTATTAAACTTCAATACTTCGAGATTAGGTATTGGTCCATAATACATATAATCTTTGTACACTCTGTTTTCGACAGGCATCACTACGTAATTTGATCCGGTTATTTGCATTCCCTTTGCTACTTCAGTAAGATCTACCTTCCATCTGCGTAAATCCCAAAAACGAGAACCTTCAAAACATAACTCTAGTCTTCGCTCATTACGAATCAGATTTCTCATATCTAACTGTGTGGTAATTGATGCCAAATAATTGTCGGGTTGAGAAATTCCGGCTCTCTTTCTTATGGCAGCAATGACATCACGAGCTGAATAAGCATAAGATCCTTTTCCATCAGGTCCCCAAGCCTCATTAGCAGCTTCAGCATATGACAAGAACAACTCTGTGTAGCGAATACGTGGCACGTAATGCTTTTGAGTGTTGGTAGTTGACGGGTTAAGGTTCACATCTTCACGAAGCAACTTACGCATATAGTAACCTGTTCGCGTAGAAGTTGATATAGCAA
>Ga0209123_1000094_pt1 | contig 149859 bp, 121 predicted proteins | sample BarGraIncu00431A_FD_184500 | JGI IMG/M metagenome (GOLD analysis project Ga0209123, IMG submission 184500) | Arctic peat soil microbial communities from Barrow, Alaska, USA - Barrow Graham LP Incubations 004-31A (SPAdes) (version 2) | ecosystem: Environmental > Terrestrial > Soil > Wetlands >... | reverse complement strand
CGATGTAGGGGGCTTACCCACTTGCCTCTTTAGCTCAGTTGGCCAGAGCACGTGATTTGTAATCTCGGGGTCGTTGGTTCGAATCCGACAAGAGGCTCAAAGAAAAAGCCGCTTCCATTCAGTTGGAAGCGGCTTTTTTGTATCTATAATATGATAATTAAATATCTTTTATCAGAATCTGTTCGGTATGTTCTTCCGATTGTTGTTTTATCTCCAATGTTTTTTGCCAAAACGAATCCAGTAGATTATTCTTGTTCGAAAGAAATTGCTCGGCTCCATGATTTTCAAGCTTTGAAAATAGCATATTTACAGTAAGTTGATTGATGTCGATGCCCGGTAAATAGGTTTTCATTTTTGATTTTTCGTTGTTAACTTCAATTAGTACGGATACATTCACTAATTTCAATATTACCCGATTGACTAGTTGAATTGGTATTCGATACCGTTGAGCTATACTGTCAGCTGAAAGGGGTGGTTTTTGTTCTTCAAATTGTTTCACCATTACATGAGTTATAAACAACGTGAGGAAATTCTTATATCGTGTACTGATATTTTTAGATTCAAGTTCATATTCAAAGAAATGTATATTCTGAGAGGCATAGGATATTTCAGCTCCTAATAAAACAATCAGACAGGAAATCTGTATCCAAAGTAATAATAACGGAATGGCAGCAAAACTACCATATATAATATTGTAACGGGATAAATAAACCTGACCGTCGATATATAACATCTGAAATGCCTGAAATGCACTACCTGCCACTATTCCGGCTATTAAGCCATTTTTAAAACGTACCCGGGTGTTTGGTATAACTATATACATGACAGTAAACACAATCCAATTGATGAAATAGGGAATGAATTTAAACCCAAATCGCAATAACGGTGTCAAAACTTCATATACATAGGATTGCTTTACGGCAGAACTCACATAAATAGAGAGTCCACCAGAAAAAACAATTAAAAGAGGGATGATGAGTATTCCGGAAAAATAAGTAGTGAATTGGCGAATAAAAGCACGTGATTCTTTTACTTGCCAAATACTATTAAATGCTTTCTCAACTTGCCTGAAAAAATTCATTACCGACCAGAATAATATAACGATGCCGGCACCAATAAAAAAACCACGCTGTGCTGTTTCTAAGTAACGTTGAACAAATCCCATTACTGTAGAGGTTAAATCCTCTTGACCTATAAAGCTGTCATCAAGAGCACTTTCAATCATTTTTTCCACTCCAAAACCTTTACCAATAGCCGTAATTAATGCGATTAAAGGAATAATGGCAAATAAAATAGAGTAGGTGAGTGCTGATGCTCTGATATTTAAATCATCCTGAATAAAACCTCGTATAGCCAAAATAATTGTTTTGACTAACCGATAAAAAAAACGACGTGATTTGGATAGTTCTAATTCGGTAATCTTCCAAATGTCATATCGAAGGAAATTAAACAATCGAACGATGGTTGCAACAAATTTTGACATAAAGAATGTTGATATAGAGTTGGAATGATATTTCAAAAAAAATAGTAGGTCTGTAAGCCGGGTTCTGTACTCTGTTTGCACAAAGCGTCTGTCATTTATCTCGAACAAATGTCACCATTTGCCTTAAGCGATCTACCCCCCGACATCGGGCGAGAAACCCTACATGCGTCGGTATACGTGATCTTGCAACCCATAAGACGTACGGCATTCCGTGTTGCCACGAAACCCGGTGAGCTCTTACCTCACCTTTTCACCCTTACTCCAACGAATTGGAGCGGTTTTTCTCTGTTACGCTACTCTGCTCTCACAAACAGCTTCCCGTTAGGAAGTATGGCTCTCTGCGTTGCCCGGACTTTCCTCCATTCCACAAGGGAAAAGCGACAAACCGACCTACTATGTAAATGCAAAGATATAGATAATATTCTAATATTTGCCAGACTGATTTATACAGCACATTTACAAGAACATAGATTGAGTTCAACTTAAGATTAAGAAAAAAAGATTATTATTCAACTATTGTCTACCTTTGTTGTTAGTTTTATTAAGTGTACTGAAATTTATTAAAGAAAAAAGAAATGAGTAAGTTGACCATTAAAAAAGGAGATAAAGTAGTGATAATTGGAGGCGGATTTGCCGGTTTGCAATTAGCCACCACATTAATGCATGCAGAGTTGAAAGTCATTTTGGTGGATAAACAAAATCATCATCAATTTCAGCCATTGTTCTATCAGGTGGCAACGGGACGTCTCGAGCCATCCAGTATTTCCTTCCCGTTTCGTAAAATTTTTCAAAAGAGCAAGAATGTTGATTTCAGAATGGCTGATATTACCAGCATTAATCCGATTGAAAAGAAAATAATGACTTCGTATGAGCGAACTATCACATACGATCATTTAGTTATAGCGACAGGTTGTAAAACAAACTTTTTTGGAAACCAGGAAATGAGTGAAAAAGCTTATTCCATGAAGACCACACAGGAATCTATTGAAATCCGTAATAAGATTCTGTTTAGTTTTGAGAAAGAAATTTTTGCCAGACCGGAGGAAAAACAGGCTTGGATGAATATTGTTATTGTTGGAGGTGGACCTACCGGTGTGGAGCTTTGCGGGTCATTTGCAGAACTTAAAAAGGACGTTTTACCTAAAGACTATCATAACATTGATTTTTCAAAATTCAATATCATCCTGTTGGAAGGAAGCAAAAATACACTGAATAATATGAGTGAAGAATCAAAAATTGCTTCCAGGTATTATCTTGAAAAAATGGATGTAATAGTGAAAACTGAAACCCTGTTAGTGTCGTACGATGGAAAAGAGGCAGTTTTGAATACAGGAGAAATAATTCAAACTAAAAATGTGATTTGGGCAGCAGGTGTAACCGGCAATGTTATAGAAGGACTGGAACCTCAGGATGTTCTCAGAAACAGGTATATAGTCGACCGGTATAATAAGCTGAAGCGTTTTGATAATATTTATGCATTGGGTGATGTGGCTTATATGGAAACTCCTAAGTATGAAAAAGGTCATCCACAAGTAGCCAATGTAGCTATTAATCAGGCAAAAAATTTAGGCAAAAACATTCTTAAATCCCTGAAGGATGAAAATTATGTAGCTAAAGAATACGAATACAATGATATGGGGATGATGGCTACCATTGGTAAACATAAAGCGGTGGTTGAACTTCCTTTTATCAAATTTAAGGGACCAATAGCTTGGTATATCTGGATGTTTTTACATTTAATGCTTATTCTGAGCGTAAGAAACAAGATTGTGATCTTCTTCAATTGGGCCTGGAGCTATATAACCAAGGATACTTCGCTACGCATTATTACAAACATTAATTACAAAAAGGATAAAATTACCGATCACTAAATGACAAAAAGAAAAGGCTTCCAAAATTTGGAAGCCTTTTCGCATTATGAGGTTTTCAGTTGAACCCGATTAAACCAAATGCTCCAGATTACAAACATTTTTTTCAATATCTTCATCGGACAATGAATAGTTGACCAAATCACCGGCCAAATACTGGTCATATGCTGCCATATCAACCAACCCATGACCGGAAAGATTGAACAGAATAGTTTTAGTAGTACCTTCTTCTTTGCATTTCAATGCTTCATTAATAGCTGCTGCAATGGCATGAGCCGATTCAGGAGCAGGAACGATTCCTTCGGTCTGAGCAAACAGAACTCCTGCTTTAAATGAATCTAACTGGTTAATATCAACAGCTTCCATCATGTGGTCTTTCATCAATTGGCTGACAATAGTTCCGGCACCGTGGTAACGAAGTCCACCGGCATGAATATGAGCCGGAGCAAAACTGTGCCCCAGTGTGAACATTGGTAAAAGTGGTGTGTAACCAGCTTCATCACCGAAGTCGTATTCGAATTTACCGCGGGTCAGTTTAGGACAAGATGCAGGTTCGGCAGCGATGAATCGTGTTTTTTTGCCATCTTTTATAGAATGACGCATAAATGGGAACGAAATGCCACCAAAGTTAGAACCACCACCAAAACATCCGATGATGATATCCGGATATTCACCCGTCATTTCCATCTGTTTTTCAGCTTCCAGTCCAATAACGGTCTGGTGAAGTGTAACATGGTTCAAAACACTTCCCAACGTGTATTTACAGTTAGGAGTTGACATCGCCAATTCTATTGCTTCCGAGATAGCAGTTCCCAAACTTCCCTGATAATTAGGATGATCGGTAATGATTTGTCTTCCGGCTTTGGTAGACATGCTGGGTGAAGCTATTACTTGTGCACCCCAGGTTTGCATCAACGAACGGCGATAGGGTTTTTGTTCGTAACTGATTTTCACCATGTACACAGCCAGTTCAAGTCCAAAAACCTTTGCAGCAAACGATAAAGCGGTTCCCCATTGTCCGGCACCTGTTTCAGTGGTGATATTGGTAGTTCCTTCTTTTTTGCAATAATAGGCTTGCGCCAACGCTGAATTCAACTTATGTGAACCTACCGGACTAACACTTTCATTCTTAAAATAAATATGAGCAGGCGTATCCAGTGCTTTTTCTAAACTATAGGCACGAACCAATGGAGTAGGGCGGTAGATTTTGTATTGCTCGCGTATTTCTTCAGGTATATCAATCCAGGGATCAGTTTGATTCAGTTCCTGATGTGCCAGGTCTTTGGCGAATAAAGGAGTAAGATCTGCTTCTTTTAAAGGTTGTTTGGTACCGGGATGCAACATGGGTAATGGTTTGGTTTGCATATCAGCTACAATGTTATACCATTTTGTTGGTAACTCACTTTCGGGCAACAAGAATTTTTTTGTTTTTTCCATGATGTGTGGTTTTAAAATATTAGATTTATTTTCAGATGAAAAAAGAATATAATTTATTGTTAAATAAGTATTATAACCGAATACAGTCAAGTTGCAGTTTAGTGTATCTACAATAATAGACCTCATTATTTATAGCTAGTAGCTTGAACTACAATAACAAAGTGGATTTTAATTATTTCAGTTTTTGTTTTTTACAAAAAAACAAAGATAAGAACAATTTTATAAAACAACATAATCTCAATCTCTTTTTAATCTAAGAATATCAGCACAACTTTTGCCAATTCCAAGCAGAGAACAGGCTGTTTCTTCTGTTCTTTAAAATAAAAATAGTATTTTTGCAAGAATAAATAAACAAATACGTATTGAACATGATACAATCAATGACCGGCTTCGGTAAAGCCACTTGCGAATTCGGAAATAAAAAGATAGTAGTTGAAGTAAAATCGCTTAACAGCAAACAGTTGGATGTGTCAACGCGCATTTCGGGACTTTATCGCGAAAAAGATATTGAGATTCGGAATGAATTGTCGCAGAAATTGGAGCGTGGTAAGATCGATCTTTCATTATACGTAGATAATTCGGGAAAAGAGTCTGTTACTCAGATCAATCAATCGGTTGTAGAGTCTTACTATCAACAAATCAAAGCTTTATCAGATAATATCGGCATTGATGTTCCCGCCAATTGGTTCGATGTGTTGCTCCGTTTACCCGATACCATGAAAACAGAGACTGTAGAACTGGATGAGAATGAGTGGATTGAGATTCGCAAAACGATGGCATTGGCCATTGAACAGCTTACTGTATTCAGAATTCAGGAAGGTAAATCATTGGAAGCGGTATTTAATGAAAAAATAGCGCATATTGGCCAGTTATTGGACGAAACAGCACCTTTCGAAACCGAACGTGTAGAAAAGATCAAAGCCCGATTGGAAGAAAACCTACAGGCATTGTCCGATAAAATAGATATTGATAAAAACCGCCTGGAACAGGAGCTTATCTTTTACATTGAAAAACTCGATGTAAACGAAGAAAAGGTTCGTTTACGCAATCATTTAGAGTATTTTATTGAAACCATGCAACACGAGAAATCACCGGGTAAAAAGCTTGGATTTATTGCTCAGGAAATCGGTCGTGAAGTAAATACACTCGGTTCCAAGGCTAATAATAGCGAAATGCAAAAGATAGTGGTGCTTATGAAGGATGATTTGGAACAGATAAAAGAACAGGTTTTGAATGTACTATAAGAAGTCGGTCGCAAGAATTCAATAGTAGGTAGTAAGAAGTCAAATAGTAGGTAGTTTATAGAAACATGCAAAACCTGCTACTGCTAACTAAAAACTACCAACTTTAAACTCCAGACTAAGAACCATTAACTACCAACTACTCACTATAAACTCCCAACTAATAACAATGCCCGGCAAATTAATTATATTTTCAGCACCCTCAGGAGCAGGTAAAAGTACCCTGGTTCATCATCTATTAAAGCTCAATTTCGATCTGGAATTTTCTATCTCGGCTACCAGTCGGCCTTCTCGGGGTAATGAGGTTAATGGTACTGATTATTATTATCTTACACCTGATGAATTTCGTGCAAAAATAAAAAATGACGAATTCATAGAATACGAAGAAGTTTACGCAGATTGTTTTTATGGAACTCTTCGTAGTGAGGTGGAACGCATTACCAGTCAGGATAAAAACATAATTTTTGATGTTGATGTGGTGGGTGGACTCAATATTAAAAAACAATTCAACGATCGGGCATTAGCAATATTTATTGCGCCTCCAAGTGTGGAAGAATTGCAAACAAGGTTGATAAATCGTGCTACGGACAGTGCAGAAATGATAAAAAAACGACTGGCTAAGTCGGAATATGAAATGACCTTTGCTCCAAAGTATGATACAGTGATTGTAAATGACGATTTGGATAAGGCCAAAAAGGAAGCTGAAACGATAATTAGTGATTTTCTAGCTAAATAATCAGATTGAACTTCGATGAAATCGGAACAAGAACCTACTAACCAAGCTAAAAAGCGAATTGGAATTTATTCCGGTTCATTTAATCCAATCCATTTAGGTCATCTTAAGCTGGCAGAATATATTATTGATAACCAACTTGTTGATGAAGTATGGTTTGTTGTTTCTCCCTGCAATCCATTGAAGGATCAATCCTTATTATTGGATGAATATATCCGGTTGGACATGCTTATGCTTGCCATACAGCAATATCCTCGTATCAAAGCTTCTGATGTAGAGTTTATCATGCCGGTTCCTTCTTATTCCATTGACACACTGCATGAACTATCTAACCAATTTCCTGATAATCAATTTGAATTGATTATTGGCAGCGATAATGCATTGGTATTTGACCAATGGAAAAACCACTTGCAACTGCTTAATGAGTATCCGGTGATGGTTTTTCCACGTCGGGATTATGATTTTGCACAGGTAGCAGGCAAATATCCTCAAATGCAACTGCTTAACAGCCCTTATTACGATATCTCCTCCAGTCAGATTCGCGATTTCATCGTACAAAAAAAGGATGTAAGCCAATTGGTACATCCTTCTGTATTACAATTCATTAAAGAGAACAATCTCTACCAATAGTTTCGTTAGAAAACTTATTACCACCTAAGTCACACAAGGAGCACAAAAGTTGTTCATAGTTATTTTGTTGTTTTATGTATATTTTAAATATACACTAGAATCATCAAAAGGAAATAATACAATAATATTTTGTATATCAAAGTATTAAAAAGCTTTTGTGATTCTTTTGTGGTAATTATTTTAGTTTCATTTATAAATATGGATTGTTTACTTTCTCACTGCCAATGGTAGTGGCAGGACCATGTCCGCAATAAACGACGGTGGAGTCGGGGAGAGTCAGTAACTTTTTGGTAATGGATAATATCAGAGTGGCATAATCTCCTTTTGGTAAGTCAGTACGACCAATTGAACCCTGAAAAAGCACATCGCCGGCTATTAAAAAACCTTCTTTCTCCGAATATAATGCCATACTGCCTGGTGAATGACCTGGTACATGAATAGTTTTTAGCGATGAATTACCAAATTTTATTTCCTGACCTTCTACAAGGTATGCTCCAAGTGGTTGAGCTTCTTCATCAATCGGGAAACCAAATGTTTTAGCCTGTGCAATTACATTAGCCAACAGGTATTCGTCTTCCTCGCAAGCTTCCGGACTAAGTCCATAGGTATCAAAGCAAAATTTATTACCAAACTGATGATCCAGATGCAAATGCGTATTGATGACCCGCTTTAAAGTCAGGTTATTTTGTTCAATAAATCTTTTAAGTTGTTGCTTTTCAGCTTCAAAAATGCAACCAGCATCTATTAGCACTGCTTCGTTAGTTTCGTCGAAGAGCAAGTATGTATTTTCCTGAAAAGGATTGAATGTGAATGTTTTTATTGTCATTTAGAGTGAGTTATTCGTTATAGTTATTCGTTGTTACTATTAGTTATTCATAGTTATTTTATTGATTGTAAAAGTATTCCGTTGAATAATTGTTATTGAAAAATTAATAACAATTCCAACGGAAGTAACTATCTATTATCAATTAATAACGCCTGAGGCAACTATTAATTTATAAAGGCACATATACCGCTTTTTTGGTTGTAAAGTATTCTTCTTTAAAGAATTCGCTTACTTCATACATTTCAGCCACCTTCTTATACGGTAGTATTTCGTGTTGCAGCTCACCACCTTTCAGGCAAATAAGTCCATTAGGCAGTGCATTTTGCTGTGTTTTGCCAATGTTTTTCTTAACCAGCTTCACCAAATCATCCAACGGCATTACGGCACGGCTTACTACGAAGTCGAACTTGCCTTTTTCTTCCTGTACACGTAAATGTTTTAATGTAATGTTTTTTAAGCCGATAGCTGTGGCAACTTCTGTTCCCACTTTAATCTTTTTGCCGATGGAATCAATCAAAACGAAGGTACATTCAGGAAAAAGGATGGCCAAAGGAATGCCGGGGAAACCTCCTCCGGTGCCAACATCCAGTATACTGCTTCCTGCTTTTAATTGAATAATCTCAGCTATTGCCAACGAATGTAAAACATGATGCTCGTACAGATTTTCTATGTCCTTGCGCGATATCACATTTATTTTCGCGTTCCATTCGAAATACAAATCATATAATGCTGCCAACTGAGTTTTCTGCAGGTTGGTGAGGTTCGGAAAGTATTTCAGAATTTGTTCCATTTTTATTTTAAATTATGTAGCTGCAAAATTACAAGAAAAAATTTGTATCTGAAAGCACGGTATTTATTTTTGCTGAGTTTATTAACTGTGTGTTATAATTGCTGATAGACAGATAGATACAAATCTAAACAAACAATTTAAAGTTCCAGATTATGTATCTTGCATTAATAATATTACCTTTGCGCTCGGTTTTATAATTTTTTTATAATAATTGTTGATTAGAATCTTGAAATACAGCAATTTATTATTTCGTTCTTTTAAGGTATACTATTAAAAAACTAAATATATTCATATGAAAGCTTACGTATTTCCCGGTCAGGGTGCTCAGTTTGTAGGAATGGGCAAAGACCTTTATGATCAATCGCCTTTGGCAAAAGAATATTTCGAAAAAGCAAATGATATCTTAGGTTACCGCATTACGGATATCATGTTTGCAGGTACTCCTGAAGACTTGAAACAAACTAAGGTAACACAACCAGCTGTATTTTTACATTCTGTAATTTCAGCTTTAGTATTAGGCGATGATTTTAAACCGGAAATGGTTGCAGGTCACTCATTGGGTGAATTTTCTGCCTTAGTTGCTGCCGGAGCTTTATCATTCGAAGACGGATTGAAACTGGTTTATGCACGTGCCATGGCCATGCAAAAAGCTTGTGAAATAGAACCTTCTACTATGGCTGCTGTGCTTGGATTGAGCGACGAAATTGTAGAAGAAGTTTGTGACAGTATTAAAGATGCTATCGTTGTGCCAGCTAACTATAACTGCCCCGGACAATTGGTTATCTCAGGATCTATCGAAGGTATTGACAAAGCCTGTGAACTATTGAAAGAAAAAGGTGCTAAACGTGCATTGAAACTTCCTGTAGGTGGAGCTTTCCACTCACCATTGATGCAACCTGCCAGTGAAGAACTGCAAGCTGCCATTAATGCCACCACTTTCAGCACTCCGATTTGTCCTGTTTACCAAAACGTAAACGCTTATCCACAAACTGAAGCCAGTGCTATTAAAGAAAACCTGATTGCACAACTTACAGCTCCTGTACGTTGGACTCAGACAGTAAAAAACATGGTAACCGATGGTGCTACCGAGTTTTTTGAATTAGGACCGGGTGATGTATTGAAAGGTTTGATTAAAAAAATCAGTCCGGAACTTACACAAGCATAATACGGAATGCATAATTGACAATGCAAAATATAGAATGGGGATGCGAAGAATAATTTTTCTTTGCATCCTTTTTTTCTAAAATACACTTAGATAGCTCAAGGATAGAGTTTTTTTTTGTACTTTTGTTTCCCAATTTTATTGAATAATTAAACAATAATATAAACACAAATTACGTCACTTTGCACTTTCAATATTGGTTGATAGTATTTAAAACACTACATTTCAATCCAATCTGAATTATGCATGGTGAATTATAAATTATATTCATTATGTTCAGAACACACACTTGCGGCGAATTACGCTTTGCCAATGTAGGACAACAAACAACCTTATCGGGTTGGGTTCAACGTACCCGGAAAATGGGTGGAATGACTTTTGTTGACATTCGCGATCGTTTTGGAATAACACAATTGGTACTTAATCAGGATGTTAATGCAGAACTTTGGGATTTAGCCAATAAACTTGGACGTGAATTTGTGATTCAGGTAAGCGGTGAAGTTGCAGAACGCAGCAATAAGAACGCCAATATGGAAACCGGTGACGTAGAAATACTTGTATCGGAACTGACTATACTGAATGAATCGAAAACACCGCCGTTTACCATCGAAGATAACACCGATGGAGGTGATGATATCCGCATGAAATACCGTTACCTGGATTTGCGCCGTACGCCTGTACGCCAAAACCTGGAATTACGCCACCGTATCACCTTTGAGCTTCGTCGGTTTTTGGATCAGATGCACTTTTTAGAAGTAGAAACACCTATTTTGATTGGTTCTACGCCCGAAGGTGCCCGCGATTTCGTGGTTCCATCGCGCATGAATCCGGGTGAATTCTATGCCTTGCCACAATCGCCACAGGTTTTCAAGCAATTGTTGATGGTATCGGGTATTGACCGTTACTTTCAGATAGCCAAGTGTTTCCGTGACGAAGATTTACGTGCCGACCGCCAGCCGGAGTTTACACAGATTGACTGCGAAATGTCATTTGTAGAACAAGAAGATGTATTAAACCTCTTCGAAGGCATGATGAAGCACCTTTTCAAATTTGTGAAGAATATTGATTTCACCGATGCGTTTCCACGTATGACCTGGGAAGATGGTATGAAGTACTATGGGTCGGATAAGCCGGATATTCGCTTCGATATGAAGTTTGTAGAGCTTAAAGAAGCTCTTTCGGGACGTGATTTTGTGGTTTTCGACAGCGTTCCGTTTGTAGCGGGTATCTGTGCTACAGGATGTGCCGGATATACCCGCAAACAACTGGACGAATTGACTGATTTTGTAAAGAAACCGCAGATAGGAGCGAAGGGACTGGTTTATATTCGTTGCGAAGCGGATGGAACTTTCAAGTCGTCGGTAGATAAATTCTACTCAGCAGATGATTTGAAACATATTGCATCCTTGTTCAATGCACAAGCCGGTGATTTAATTCTGATATTGGCCGGAGATAAACGTAAGACTCAGAAAGCTTTGTGCGAATTGCGCCTTGAAATGGGAGCAAGGCTGGGACTTCGAAACAAAGATGTATTTGCTCCGCTCTGGATTATTGACTTTCCACTCTTTGAATGGGATGAAGAAACCCAACGTTATTACGCTACACATCACCCGTTTACATCTCCAAATCTTGATGATGTACCGATGCTGGATACTGATCCGGGAGCCGTGCGTGCTACTGCTTATGACATGGTTATCAATGGTGTGGAACTCGGTGGTGGATCTATTCGTATCCACGATAGTGCTTTGCAAAACCAAATGTTTAAGTTACTCGGATTTACACCGGAAAAGGCTCAAGCTCAATTTGGATTCCTGATGGATGCTTTCCAATATGGCGCGCCACCACATGGTGGATTGGCATTTGGGTTGGACCGTTTGGTTTCTTTGTTTGCAGGACTGGACAGTATTCGTGACTGTATAGCTTTCCCTAAAAACAATTCAGGACGTGACGTCATGGCTGACGCACCATCGGTGATTGACCAGGCACAATTGGATGAATTGAATCTGGTAGTGAATATCAAACCGCAAACCCCTAAAGGAGTTTAAGATAACCACAAAAGGTTCATTAGAACAAAGGGATTAATTTTTTAAAAGAAAGCCGCTAAACAGGATTGTTTAGCGGCTTTCTTTGTGTGAGTTGTTAATGTTAAATTGAATAATACTTACTTTATACTACCAACTGTTTACTATAAACTACTCACTATCAACTAATTTAAATTATTTTTTCAAGAAGCAGGTTTTCAGCACAAAACTAGTTCCTTCAATCTTACAGTCAACAGCTTCGTGATCTTCGGTCAAGCGTATAAATTTTACTTTTGTTCCGCGTTTCAGTACGATGGTGGAGCCGTGTACTTTCAGGTCTTTAATGAGGGTTACGCTGTCGCCGGTAATTAATTCGGTTCCGTTGCTGTCTCTGCAGGTTTTATCTTCTAATTCTTCAACTATAACTTCATTTGAAAATTCGTGGCTACAATCTGGGCAAACATACAAATCAACGGATGAATCGAAATAAGTGTTTTCCATTCCACACTTAGGACATTTTGGTTCTTTAGACATCTTGTTCTTTTTTTTATTGATGGGACAAAAGTACGGCTTTTAAACCGGAACCACAAGTTGAGAGCCTTTCTCTGTGATTTGGTTCAAATGCCACTGATAGGATAGTCAATTGAGGACTCCGGAGTTTCCATAAATTGTATTATACATAATATAAATTATAGGAAAAACTATACAAAGAATTCCGGGCTGTGTTGCAGGAAAATAAAAGTATTCAATTCTCAAGCATTCAACGCATTGTAGAACGTTCTAATACTGCATCATTCAGCGCAAAACAAAAGAAAGAAATCTGAGAGATTGTAAGTGTTGAGTAATTGAAAATTAATATCGAGAACTAAATCATTGAAAATATAATCTTAAAACATGTGATACCTTTTTCTTTGCCTTCACTCCCACCAATTTCATTGAATTTCAAAATTATAACAGTAATATTCATTGATTTAAAAAAAATGCGTGTCAAATTATTATGCAAAAAAAGAGACTCTGACATAAGTCAAAATCTCTTTTTGGTTGAGAGCGGAAGACGGGACTCAAACCCGCGACCCTCAGCTTGGAAGGCTAATGCTCTATCAACTGAGCTACTTCCGCGGTTAAAAAATACTCTTGAAAATCGTGGGCAGTGAAGGATTCGAACCTCCGAAGTCGAAAGACAGCTGAGTTACAGTCAGCCCCAGTTGGCCACTTTGGTAACTGCCCTTATTTTCTCAAAAGCAGTGCAAAGATAGCTTTTTTAATCTAAACTACCAAACAATATTAGCCATTTTTATGGCTGTAATTGCTGCTTCCACGCCTTTATTTCCATGAATTCCACCAGCACGATCGAGGGCTTGTTGTAAGGTATTGGTGGTGAGAACTCCGAATATGACCGGGCATGCATCAGTGCGTGTATTCAAACTAGAAATTCCATAAGTCACACCTTGACAGACATAGTCAAAGTGAGGTGTATCGCCTTGAATGACACATCCCAGCACTATAACTGCAGCGTATTTGTGAACTTTATTATTGTCAATCGTACAATGATAATCGTACATTAATTTCTTTGCCGCATATGTCAGTTCAAATGTACCAGGTACATGAATGACATTTATTTTGGATGGATTTACTCCATTTTCAATTAATGAGTCTATTGCTCCCTGTAATAAAGTATGAGTTATATTTGGATTCCAGTCTGCAACTATAATAGCATATTGTTGTTTCGAAACTTTGATGTTATCCGGCATTAAATCGGAATTATAATCTGAAAGATTTTGATATTGTGTCGCCATTTTTTAGTTAATAAAATTATAATTGAAAATTTTGAATGAAAAAAGCTACTTCTTTTTACTGAAGCAGCTTTTCAATTATTAGTTGTTTCAAAAAATTATTTTTGAACTCGCGCAATATATTTATCAATGTCAGCCGCTTCAGGGCTTTTAGGATAATTATCTTTAATTTTAGCATATGCTTTATCTGCTTTTTCAGGTTGATTAAGCGATTCATAAACCAAACCTGCTTTTTTCAAATAGATTGGACTTAGCACTGCATTGTCTTTATCAGCAGCTTTTTCAAAATAGCTTATTGCTTTAGACTTATCACCTAGTTCAACATATGAATCACCTGTTAATCCAATTACTGAAGTAGTAAAATATGTATCTTCTCCATCGAATTGTGAGAGATATTTTATCGCATTATCATACTGACCTAATTTATAATAACAAATTCCGGCATAAGCAGCTGCAAGTTTTCCTGAAGAAGTGATTCCATAATTCGAAACAATTTCTTTAAAACCCATTAAATCTGCGCCACCACCATTGAGTGCCAGACGAAAGGAATCTTTAGCAAAAACAGACTCAGCTTTGTACATTTCATTTTCAGCAGCTATCTCACGAGGTTGTAGATAAAAATTACGAAAAGATAAAGCTATCAATACAACTAGCACAATTGCACCAACTCCAATTAAAATCTGTTTTTGGTATTTTTCAATAAATACTTCGGTATTAGTCAACGCATTTTCTACATTTACTAGTTCGTCGTGTTTTTTTTCGTCTTTTTTCGACATAAGATTGTATTATTAATTTCTTTTTGTTAATTAAAAATTTTAATCAGAGTTGCAAAAGTAGATATTTTCTTTTAGATAACGAAATTTTAGCTTGTGTTTTTTTATTGTCGTTTTATTAAGTCGTTGACAATTTAGGAAATTAAAAGAGAATATATTTATTTAACCTAAATGATTTAATACAATTGAATAACCAAATAGAAAAAGTATTATATTTGCAGCAAGAAAGCTTGCCGCATTGTTCTGAGATTGGAAAACTCAACGTTAAAAAATTAACGAGTAATGTCTGGCTTTTAATGGCGGGCTGCGCCTTTGGGTATCCTTTATGGACGGCAGATTACAACGAAAGCTAACATCTCAAATCCTATTTATTAGGAGTTTTCTCAACTAATGGCAATGCGGTTTTTCTTTATAAAATCCTCTATGAAATAGAGGATTTTTTTATGCCTAAACTTTTACCTAGAAACACTTGAAAGTAATTCCCAGGCTCGTTCCACCGAGGTAACATCAGAGAAAATCACCGAACGTCTATGATTTTGTTCGCGCAACTTACAAATACGTGGATGCGTTGTCATATATTGCAATAGCTGTCCAAACACTTCTGACTGATAATATGGTGATTGTGGATTTGAAACGAGAAAAGCGGTCATTCGTTCATTTTTCAGTATGAGTTTCTCCATTCCATAACGCATTGCCAACCAGCGAAGGCGAACAACCAGAACTAGGCTTTGCCCTTCACTAGGAATTTTACCAAATCGATCTTCCAAACGTTTTTCAAACTCCAACAATTCAGATTCACTACTGATATTATCAAGTTCCCGATATAAACTAATTCGTTCCGAAACGTTTTCGATATAATCTGCGGAAAACATTACTTCTAGATCCGAATCTATCTGACAATCGGTAACATATGCATTTGACTCATTTTCGGCACGTTCGTCGGCATATAAATCCGCAAATTCCTCGTCTTTAAGCTCGTGAACTGCTTCGTTCAGAATTTTCTGATAAGTTTCATAACCCAAATCGGCAATAAATCCGCTTTGTTCTGCTCCCAGCATATTTCCGGCACCACGTATGTCCAAATCCTGCATGGCAATATTAAAACCACTCCCCAATTCGGCAAAGGTTTCGATGGCTTGTAAACGTCTGCGGGCCTCAGGAGTAAGCAGACTTGTTTCTGGAGCTATCAAATAACAGAAAGCTTTTCGATTGCTCCGCCCTACCCTACCGCGTAATTGGTGCAAATCACTCAATCCAAAATTCTGAGCACTGTTAATGATAATTGTATTGACATTCGGGATATCAATTCCTGATTCGATAATGGTAGTTGCTATCAATACATCATATTCATAATCAATGAAATCGACAATTATTTCTTCCAGCTTATGAGCATCCATTTGTCCATGCCCAACAGCCACACGACAACCCGGAATTAAACGTCTGATCATAGCTTCAATAACGTAGATATTCTGGATACGATTATTCACAAAGAAAACCTGGCCATTTCGATTCATTTCGAGCTGAATAACCTCACGAATAATATCTTCATCGAACAAATGAATTTCTGTTTGAACCGGATAGCGATTTGGCGGGGGAGTATTTATAATAGATAAATCACGTGCTCCCATCAATGAAAATTGCAACGTTCGCGGAATAGGTGTTGCTGTCATGGTGAGAGTATCAACATTTATCTTCAACTCTTTCAGCTTTTCTTTAACCGAAACACCGAATTTCTGTTCTTCATCGATAATCAACAAACCTAAATCGTGAAATTTTATTGATTTCCCTACCAGCTTATGCGTACCAATTACAATATCCACCTCTCCTTTTGACAGTTTATCAAGCACTTCGGCAGTTTGCTTGCTAGTTCGGGCACGACTCAGGTATTCTATCGTACAGGGAAAATCTTTTAAACGCTCTTTAAAGGTCTTATAATGCTGCAATGCTAACACAGTAGTTGGAACAAGAACTGCAACTTGTTTGCTATCAGTTACAGCTTTAAATGCAGCTCTGATAGCAACTTCAGTTTTACCAAACCCAACATCACCACAGACCAATCTGTCCATTGGCAATGATGATTCCATGTCTTTCTTTACATCGGCAGTAGCTTTAACCTGATCGGGTGTATCTTCATAAATAAATGACGCTTCAAGCTCCTGCTGCAAATAACTGTCCGGTGCATACTGAAAGCCCTGTTCCGCCTTACGCTTAGCATAAAGCTTAATCAACTCGCGGGCAATATCTTTTACTTTTGATTTAGTCCGTTCTTTCAGACGTTCCCATGCTCCCGAGCCAAGTTTATTAATGCGGGGTGCTTCGCCTTCTTTACCTTTATACTTAGAAATACGGTGCAGCGCATGAATGCTGACAAAGATAATATCATCATCCTTGTATACCAGTTTCACCATTTCCTGCATTTTTCCATTTACATTGGTACGTACTAAACCACCAAATGTTCCTACACCATGATCAACATGAACCATATAATCTCCAACCTGAAATTGATTCAACTCCTTCAGAGTCATTACCACTTTTCCCAGGCGGGTTTTATCCGTTTTAAGCTGAAATTTATGGAAGCGGTCGAAGATTTGATGGTCGGTGTAACAAAGCAAAGATAAATCATGATCAATGAAACCTTCGTGCAGTGTATTTTTGATGGGTTGAAAGGAAATATGATCACCACGATCGGTAAAAATGGCTTCTATTCTATCTGTTTGCTTTACACTATCGCTAAGTATATAAAGCTTATAACTATCCTTCAACCATTTGGAAAGATTCTCACTTACCAAATCGAAATTTTTATGAAAAATAGGCTGTGGAGAGGTATTGAAAGACAATGTAGATTTGTGTTGAAAATGAGCTTTCTCAGCCCATTCCATTTTTCGGAATGACTGTACTTGTTTTACAAATTGATCACCTGTAATTTGAGTTTTAGCTAAATGAGGAGTTTTATGCTCCACCTCGTTCGCTTTTACAAGTGCTTCATTGTAAAGTTGATTGATTCGTTCACGCACAAAGGTCACATTCGAAAAGCTAAACCAGCTATTCGCAGGTATAAATTCCAGAAATGAAACATGAGGAGAAGCAGTATCACGTTGTAAATCAGGGATTATTATAATTTCTGTTTTCTTTTCCTGCGAAAGCTGAGTTTCAATATCAAATACCCGGATAGATTCTACTTCATCTCCAAAAAAATCGCATCGATATGGCAATTCATTAGCATAAGAAAATATATCCACTATGCTTCCACGAACCGAAAATTGCCCCGGTTCATACACAAAATCCACACGATGAAAATGATATTCGGTCAACATCTCTACTATGAAATCAATACCCAGATTTTCGCCTACATGCATCCGAAGCATACGCGTTTTCATGCTGCTTTCAGTTACTACTTTCTGCATCAACGATTCCGGATAAGTGACAACAATGATTGGAGCAGTAGTATTAGCAAGGCGATTGAGTACTTCCGTTCGTAATATCTCATTGGAAGCATCCAGTTGTGATAATTTGATGGCTCTTTTGAAAGAAGATGGAAAGAAAAACACTTCTTCTGTTGAAAGAATCTGCTTTAAATCATTATAAAGATAGGCCGCTTCATCAGCATCATTCATTACCAGAATATGGTTATTGGGATGAGCCTTGAAAAGAGATGCTACCACTAACGAAGATGAAGAACCGCTCAAACCGGAAATTTTTAAATTTGGTTCGAGTGATTTTGCCCAATTTACAAGTGCTTTGACTTGAGGATGAAGGGCATATAGTTGTTGAAAGTCGGAAAGATTCATATAAAATTAAGCCTCCTCCGACCCCTCAGAAAGAGGAGTGAAAAAGTGGTTTATTACAATATGTAAATATATAAAAAAACAATTTGTTATAAAGGCGTCTTAAAGTTCCCCTCCGGGAAATTTAGGAAACTAATATTCCACTTTATCTTTGGAATTTACCCAGGTATCGAAAGCTTTAATGGCTTCTTCTGGAAGAAGTTGAATAGTTTTAACCTGTCGGTTTTCCGGTTTCAATTCCATTTCGTCGTAAATAAACGAGTCATCGAAACCAATATTTTTAGCATCTGTTTTTGAATTCCCAAAATACATTTTATCGAGATGTGCCCAGTAAACAGCACCCAGACACATTGGACAAGGTTCACAGGAAGTATAAATTTCACATCCCGACAAGTCATATGTTCCTAGCTTTTTAGAAGCTTTGCGGATTGCATTTACTTCGGCATGAGCTGTTGGATCTGTATTTGCAGTCACCCTGTTCACTCCGGTGGCAACAATTTTTCCATCTTTTACTATAATAGCTCCGAATGGACCTCCACCATTTTGTATATTTTCAATTGACAAAGCAATAGCTTTGCGCATAAATTTCTTATTGTAATTCATAAAGCCTAAGGTCATATAAAAAAGAAAGGCAAAGATAGTGTTTTTGGGTTGAAACATAATTATAGCCCTTTTATAAATTCAATGCCACGTGTTAAATTACAACTCATCAGCGTCGAAATTTCAGAACAATTACTTTTAAATGATATTTAAGTTACAGATATAAAACATTAACTATATTTGTTTGCAGCTTGTATAAATATCAAATAATAAGCAATAATGAGCTATTTCAACCAAATCCCAGTAAATTTTACCTAATTAAATTTTACATTGTAATCAATGCTATGAGATTATATTGTTAATGTTGAAAAATATCAATAATTTGAATAAAATTGTTGATAAATATTCATTTAAATGAAATACTTATCAATAATAAAAGTCTTACATTTGCAAAAATTAGTATCAAAAATTAAAACTACGTTTAATTAATTCAACAACTTTATGAAAAAAGTTATTTCTTTTTTAGTTGTGGTAATGATTGCTCAGCTTTCATTTTCTCAAGGAATAGTAAAAGGAGTAGTGGTCGACAAAACCACCAACGAAGCTCTTGTAGGAGTAAGTGTTTTTAATCCATCCTCAGGGATTGGCGTCAGCACAACACTTGATGGTAGTTTTGCCATAAAAGTGCCCGCCGGAAAGCAAGAACTTACCATATCCTATATAGGATATACTTCTAAAACTGTTCCTGTGTCTGCAACAAATTCAAATTTAGGTAATATAGCTATTGAGACTGAAGCAATAGGATTAAATGACGTTACAGTAACTTCTTCTGTTGCAATACGTCGCAAAACCCCGGTTGCACTTTCGGTTATAGACCCTATAATGATCGAAACAAAGTTAGGAACACAGGAGTTTCCTGAAATTCTAAAATCAACACCGGGTATATATGCAACTAAGCAAGGTGGTGGATATGGTGATTCACGTGTCAATGTACGCGGATTTGAGGCTCCGAATACTGCTGTTATGATTAATGGTGTTCCTATGAACGATATGGAATGGGGAGGTATTTATTGGTCAAACTGGGGTGCATTAGCAGATGTAACGCGTTCCATGCAGGTACAACGTGGATTAGGTGCTTCGAAGATTGCCGCTCCATCATTAGGAGGTTCTATCAATATTGTTACACGTTCAACCGATGCAAATAAAGGTGGTTTTGTTTCGTACGGAATTGGCAATGATGGCTATAGTAAAATTGGATTTTCAGTATCAACAGGCTTAACACCTGACAACTGGGCCATTACCTTATTAGGCTCTAAGACTGTAGGAAATGGTTATATTCAGGGTACTGAATTTGAAGCCTATTCATACTTTGTGAACATTTCGAAAAAAATCAGTGATTCTCAACAATTATCATTTACAGCATTTTCAGCTCCTCAATGGCATAACCAACGCAATAGCGGAGACGGGCTTTTAATTTCAGAGTGGCAAAAACAACCACTAAAATATAGATATAATGCTTCGTATGGCTTTGACATGAACGGTCAACGTAAGAAGTCTTCTTATAATTTCTATAACAAACCTCAAATTTCATTGAATCATTTTTGGACTATTGATGAAAAATCAAGTCTTTCAACAGCTGTTTATCTTTCGTTAGGTAATGGAGGTGGCTGGGGAGGACAAGGTTACACAAGTGCCGACAGAACTAACTGGTATGGTTCAACAGGTGGTGTGCCAAATACTCTTTTCCGTGCTCCGGATGGAACATTTGATTATGGTGCAATCTACAAATTAAATGCAGCTAGTGAAACAGGGTCAAAAATGATCATGTCAGATGCAGTGAATAAACATATATGGGTTGGTGCATTATCAACTTATACTACAAAAATTGGACAAAATATTGATGTATATGGTGGATTGGATTTACGTTATTATAAAGGTACGCACACGAATGTTATTACAGATTTATATGGAGGTAATTTCTTTATTGATGCAACTTCATTACGTCCATTATTAAGCAATACCAGTTGGCAAACAAAAAAATTAGGAGTTGGGGATGTTGTTTATCGTGACTACGATGGTTTTGTAGCTAGTGAAGGTCTTTTCGGACAAGCTGAATATAACAAAAATGGTTTAAGTGCTTTTGTTTCATTATCTGGGTCAAACACTTCCGACTGGCGCTATGATCGTTTCTATTATGATCCTGCAAACGCTCTTTCCAAAACGGCTAATTTTCTAGGATATTCAGCAAAAGGTGGAGCTAATTATAATATAAATACATACAACAATATATTTGCAAATATAGGTGTTATATCACGCGCACCTTTCTTCTCCGGTGGTGCTTTCCTTCAATCGACAACTAGCAACCAACTAAATCCAAATGCAGTCAATGAAAAAGCATTTTCGGCTGAAGTTGGTTATGGCTTCCGTTCAAAGTACTTCACTGCCAATTTGAATGTATATCGTACCAACTGGATTGACAAAACATTGGTTCGTGCAATTAATGCAACCACACAAAACAGCCTTGTTGCCAATTTGCAGGGAGTAAATGCACTTCATCAAGGTGTTGAATTAGATTTTGTTTCTAAACCTATAAAAGATTTGGAATTTACCGGTATGATTTCATTAGGCGATTGGAACTGGCAGAATAATGCAACAGGTTATCTATACGATAGTCAAGGACAACCGGTGGATGCAAATGGTAATGTGGTACCCATGTTAAGCCCTCAACAAGGAAAAGTAAGTGTGAACCTAAAGGGGATTCACGTTGGAAACTCTGCTCAAAATACTGCTGCACTGGGTTTAAATTATCAAATAATTAAGGGATTCCGCATTGGATTGGATGGAAACTATTTTGGTAAAAATTACTCTTATTTTAATATTTCATCGGTTGGTACTAATCTAAATACTTCAAATTTTTCACAACCTTGGAGAATTCCAGATGCATTTACTTGTGATTTTTCAGCAAATTACCGTTTCAAATTAGGAGAATATGATGCCACACTGGTTGGAAATATTGAAAACTTATTAGATACTGAATATATTACAGATGCAACGGATGGTGCTGACCATACATGGAAAACAGCAACCGTATTCTATGGTTTTGGACGTACCTGGTCAATGAGTTTGAAAATTAGATTTTAATTAGAATCATTCATTTAATAAATACATAAAACAATGAAAAAGATATATTTTATAGTAAGTTTGGTTGTATTGGCCATATTTACTTCTTGTCAAGATTATAATGCAACGAACTTTCCTGGATCTGACCAAGCAGCAAAGCCAACGAATGTAGCTACATATACTTATGTTTTAGTTAATGCAGATTATACTACTATAAGTAAAGCTGCACTGGCAATTGCAACGAATAAAACTGACTCAACCAATGCTACAGCAATTGGTACTAACAAATTTTTTCAGAATACTACACCTCCTGGGACCTTCTTACCCTTGTTGTTAAACTCAAAGTATATTTATGCTGATGACAAATCTGTTGCAATGATCACCTATAATTATAGTCTACCATATGACACTATGACTATTGTTGCTGCTAACAAATATACATTGGTATCGCCAACAGATTATGCTTCAATGGGAACTGCAACGGGTCAACCTGGAAAAAGCAACTATTTTTCATCATCTGTTGATCCTAACTTGTTTATTCCTGTTTGGCTTAAACTAATCAAATATCCATTTTCAAAAGCTGGTGATGTAAAACTGATTCGGTATAAATATTATGTTAGTAGTACTGTTACTAACATAATTGCCGATGTGTTTGTATTTGATGGAAACAACTGGGCTAAATATAATACCAACAATCCGGTTACAAAAACATTTGTATATAAAGGAGGTAAATGGTTAGATATTTTAATTTATAAAGGACTAACAACTGGATTTAGCGACTTTACGATAGCAAGTGTTACAGGTAACCAAGTTTGGGCATGGGATCCTGTTTATGTAAATGCAAAAATGTCTGGTTATGATGCTACTGCAAAAGCTAATGTTGACAATGAAGATTGGTTGATTTCGCCCATAATTGACTTAACTAACAGGTCAGTAGTCACCCTAACATTTAATCATACTGGTAAGTACTTTGGAACTATGAGCAACGAAGCTACTCTTTGGGTCTCGGAAAACTATACTTCAGGTCTCCCAAGCACAGCAACCTGGACACAATTAACTATTCCTAATTATATGACTAATGCAGATTACACTTTTGTTGGTTCTGGCAATATAAGTTTAAATAGCTACATTGGGAAAAAGGTTAATTTGGCTTTCAAATACTTAAGCTCACCTGCGGCTGGAGGAACTTGGGAAATTCAAAATATGACGATAGTTGAAGAATAACTCTTGAACTCTTCTGATTAATATTTTGCTGCCATCGGTTTTCCGATGGCAGCTTTTTTTTTCACAAAAATCCTCTTAGTTTATATATCAGGAAATAAATTTAAAGATTACTGCATTAAACGTATTTCCATTATGCAGTATTTATCCTATAGCCGGCATTTTTGTAAATTCGAATTACCGCTACAGGTCTTCGAGCAGGCTTATCAGGGGGTCTATTCAGGGTCTATTCAATTGACATTCATCTATATCAATTGCTATTGATTTAGTAAATCGATTATTGGAAGAATAACATGAAAAATAACAGTTTCGCTTTCAAATGCCTAAGCTCGCCAGTAGCCGGAAGAACGGCGATTCAAAATCTAACGATAGTTGAAGAGTAACTCTTGAACTTTTTTTGATTAATATTATGCTGTCATCGGTTTTCCTATGGCAGCTTTTATTTATTAGTAAATAATCTCCTAATCGAATTTACACCCAGTTGGGATCTTTAATTTATTGAATATTATACTTAAATGATTAATTGGACAATATTTATCAGATTTAAAACAGTTTATTGAATTGACAGAAATAATAACTGATAGTTTTTTTATTTGTAAAACTTAAGTTCTATATAATAATAAGAAAGGCTATTCGGTGAACCGAATAGCCTTTCTAAAATTTGGTTTGAAATTTAATTACATGGCATTAATTTCTTTGTTAATAGCATCATATTCAGCATCCATTTTTAAGCGATAGTATAAATTTTTAAGTGTTTTTTTATAATCAACATCTTTTGGATTCATTTCAGAGGCTTTTTTGAAGAAAGGAATAGAAGCTTTAAACTCATCATCAACTTTAGCCATTTCTGCTCTATACATTTTTACGTCTTTAATTTTATTTGCATCATCGGCCATTTTAACAGCTTTATTATAGTACAAACGACCTTTGCCACCATAAGCATCGGCCATAGTAGGATCAAGTTCAATAGCTTTATTAAAAGCAGCTAATGCATTATCAAAGTTACCAATTGATTCGTCCAAATTAGCTTTTACTAAACGGTATTGTGCAAAATCCGGTTGACGATCTATTGCACTTTGCAAATAAACCAAAGCATCATTTAATTTTTTGGAGAAAATATAATAATTTATTAAATTTTGCAAAAACCATGGGTCATTTGGGAATTTTACAATTCCATCCTTCAAAGTTTGAACAGCATTTACTGAGTCTTTTTTATTCATATAGGCTTCGTAAAGCGATTGAAATACTGATTTTTGCTCGTATTTTTTATCTTTTAGGCTAGAATAAAGCATAATTGATTTGTCGTACATTTTGGCACTTGAAGATGCTACAGCGTCATAATATGTGATCATATCATACGTAGAGTCCATTTTAATTTCGTTATTCATAAGAGGTAATTTTGGAATTTCCAAATATACGTCAAACACCTTTACAGTAGCATCATATTTTTTCTTTTCGAATAAATAAGCTCCATAAGCAATTAAATTTTGTTGAATTTTATAATAGTCAGTCAACTTTTCTTTAATATCTTTAGAAAATTTGGGTTTAACTTTACCTTTTGCATCTGGTAATTGATCCAATTTATTGGCTTCCAAAAAATAATCATAAGATTCCATAATAGCTTTTCCTTTTGCAATTGTATCAAAAGGTTGATTCAACAATGCTTTTTTGTATATAGCACTATTTTCGGCAGAGCCAATCAAACCGGCAACATACCATGTTTCAGCAAGATTTTTTGTAGTTGAATCATTTAGTGCTAATTTAATAGCTTCGCGCGCCCCGGTAAAGTCGGGATTATCCATTAAAGCTTTATTCTTTGCCTTCGAAACGTTAGCTTTTTGTGCAAATGTAAAAGTAAAGCTTATCACAAAAATCAGGGATAAAATAATTTTTTTCATGACGAGTAATTGTTTTTTTTTATTTATTTAGTTTTAGCAAACCGATAGATCATGGCATCGATTCACACTTATTTAAGATTAATCTTCAGTCACTTCTTCGGTATCAGTCACTAAATTTTCAGGTATAGCGGTTTCATTAGCAACTTCTTCTACAGCTGATTCAACTACTTCCTCTTCAACTTCCGATAAAACTTTACAAACTGAAGCTATTTCATCGTTTCGTTTTTCCAGATTAATTAATCGAACACCTTGAGTGGCACGTCCCATTACACGGAAATTAGCAACCTTCAATCGAATGGTAATTCCGGATTTGTTGATAATCATCAAGTCGTTATCATCTGTAACGTTCTTAATAGTAACCAACTTCCCGGTTTTATCAGTGATATTAATGGTTTTTACACCTTTACCACCTCGATTAGTTACACGATAAACCGGAATTGATTCTCCATTTTCATCTAAAAGCATTTTACCGTCTTCATCCACTTCATCAAGCAAAGTACGTTTGCCATAACCAAGCTGAGAAACAACCATAATGTTTTCATTGTCCTCTTTGTTTACACAAATCATACCAACTACTTCATCCTGACCGTCGTCATCCAGCGTCATACCACGTACTCCGGTAGCAGTACGTCCCATTTCGCGCACCTTAGACTCATGGAAACGAATTGCACGACCATTACGGTTAGCCATCAATACTTCGGAATTTCCGTCGGTCAAACGGACTTGTATAACCTGATCATCTTCACGAATAGTTATAGCATTCACACCATTTTGACGAGGACGGGAATAAGCTTCAAGCGAAGTTTTCTTAATCACACCATTTTTGGTACCAAAGATCAAATAATGAGAATTAATATATTCTTCATCATTCAGCCCTTTAACGCGAATAAATGCATTGACTTTATCACTTCCATCAATATTAAGCATATTTTGGATAGCACGTCCTTTTGAATTTTTACTTCCTTCTGGAATATCGTACACTTTCAACCAGTAGCATTTACCTTTTTGGGTAAAAAACAACATGGTATTGTGCATGGAGGCAGGATAAATATATTCGATAAAGTCTTCGTCGCGCGAATCGCTTCCTTTGGAGCCTACTCCTCCACGACCCTGAGCTCTAAACTCAGTCAATGCAGTACGTTTAATGTATCCAAGATGAGAAATAGTGATAATCATTTCATCATCCGAATAGAAATCTTCAGGATTGAATTCTTCTGAAGAATAAACAATTTGTGTACGACGGGCATCACCATATTTTGCTTTCACTTCCAACAATTCATCTTTAATGATTTGCATACGAAGTTCAACTTTTTCCAGAATTTCTTTCAAGCCGGCAATCAGTTTCATTACTTCTTCATACTCTGCACGGAGCTTATCCTGTTCCATACCAGTAAGTTGACGTAAGCGCATTTCAACGATAGCACGAGATTGAATATCTGACAAACCAAAACGTTCCATCAAACGGGTACGGGCTTCTTCAGGAGTTTTAGAATCACGAATAATCTGAATGGCTTCATCCAAATTATTGAGAATAATCATAAATCCTTCCAGTAAATGAGCACGTTTTTCGGCTTCGCCCAATTCGAATTGAGTACGGCGAATAACAACTTCGTGACGATGTTCAACGAAATAATGAATAAGTTCCTTTACGTTCAACATGCGTGGACGGCCATGAACTAAGGCAATATTATTTACACTAAATGATGATTGCAAAGCTGTATATTTGAATAATTTATTCAAAACCACACTTGAATTGGCATCACGCTTAACATCGACAACAATACGCATACCTTCACGATCGGATTCGTCATTGATATGAGCAATGCCTTCAACACGTTTATCTTCGACCAAAGCCACTACAGCTTTGATTAGTTCCACTTTATTTACCTGATAAGGGATTTCATTGATAATTATTTTTTCGCGCCCCTGAGCATCAGTTTCAATTTCCACTTTTGAACGAACTACAATACGTCCACGTCCTGTTTCAAAAGCTTCTTTTACACCGGCATAACCGTAAATAATACCTCCGGTTGGAAAATCGGGTGCTTTTATGTATTTCAGAATCTCTGAAATTTCGATATTATTATCTTCAATGTAAGCAATAGTAGCATCAACAACCTCCGTCAAATTATGAGGCGCCATATTGGTAGCCATACCTACCGCAATACCGGATGAACCATTCACCAATAAATTTGGAATACGGCTTGGTAAAACAGTTGGCTCTTTAAGCGTATCATCAAAGTTCAATTGGAAATCAACAGTATCTTTGTTTATGTCAATCAACATATCTTCCGACAACTTACGAAGGCGAGCTTCGGTATAACGCATAGCAGCGGGGCTGTCACCGTCAATAGAACCAAAGTTACCCTGGCCATCCACCAATGGATAACGCATCGACCAATGTTGAGCCATACGAACCAATGTACCGTAAATGGACGAATCGCCATGCGGGTGATACTTACCCATTACTTCCCCAACGATTCTGGCAGATTTTTTATAGGGTTTATCGGAATTGTTTCCCAACTCGTTCATTCCAAACAACACCCTACGGTGTACCGGCTTAAAACCATCACGCACATCAGGCAACGCACGAGAAACAATTACCGACATGGAATAATCAATGTACGAAGATTTCATTTCTTCGTCAATGTTTACCTTAATAATTCTGTCTTGATCTATCATCTATTTTTTAATTTTATTTCTATCTAAAAAATCGCACTAAAGTACTACATTTTCTTGGATTAGGCAAGCGTTTTTTTAATTATTTGTGCGCAATAAAGAAGCTGATTCACGACAAATTTAATTGTCAGAAAGCAGCTTCTTATTTGTATTTTAGCAAAATAAGTTGAAATCTAATCCAGTATCCCACCGGCAACAAAACAACCTTCAAACAAATCATTCTTTTCCGGTTCCACATCAAAAATTCCATAAACCGATGAACCGGAACCAGACATGGAAGCATAAACAGCACCCATTTCGTATAAATCAGTCTTAATCTTTCCAATCTCAGGATATTTTGAAAATACCGATTTTTCAAAATCATTTTTGATAATATCTTTCCATTCATAGAGAGGTCGTTGTATTAAATCAACAAGCGAAACCTCAGGCTTTTCAGGAACAACCAAAGAATAGGCTTCGGGAGTTGAAACATGAATTTCAGGTTTCACCAACACCAAGAACTTACCTTTCAATGATAACTTGATTGGTGTAAACACATTGCCTATTCCCGCTGCAAACACGGCTTTATTTTTAATAAATACTGGACAATCTGCTCCCAGTTTAGCTGCCAGTTTTTCCAGTCTGTTTGGAGTTGCTTTCAATTCAAATATCTCATTGAGAGCTTTAAGCATAAATGCAGCATCCGATGAACCACCGCCCAGACCAGCTCCAAAAGGGATTTGTTTAATAAGAGAAATATCCACTGGCGGAAACTGATAACCTGAACGTAATAAATGATACGCCTTCACGATCAAATTATCTTCCGGATCACCGTCGATAGCAATTCCCGATGAAGAGAAGCTATAATCAGTGCAGGTTTCAGACGGTTCAACTTCCAAAATATCACTTAGACCTATTGGATAAAAAACTGTTTCAATATTGTGGTAACCATCGGGTCGACGTTCTACAACGTTCAAACCAAGATTTATTTTGGCATTGGGGAATACAACCATGATAATTTATTGCGTTTGTAATTGATATTCAAAAGTACTGCTTTTTTCTAAATTAAAAGAATAGGCTTATGTGCTTTCTAATCAGAAAACTGAACAAGTTATCAACACTGAGCTGTTTATAAATTTAATTTGAGCAATGAAAAATGTTTTGTACTTTTGAAACCATTTCGTTTAAAAAAGTAAATTTACTTACCCCAAAATATGGCAGAAAAACGCAACTATACCAAGAAACCAACAAGCCCCGCTCCTATTCAGGCAAATGAATTCGGTAAACTTCCGCCTCAGGCACCCGAACTGGAAGAAGCCGTTTTGGGAGCTATCATGATTGAAAAAGATGCTTATTCTTTAATTGCTGAAATTCTGAAGCCGGAATGTTTCTACAAAGTGGCTCATCAAAAGATTTTTGAAACAATCACTACGTTAGCAATGCATCAAGAACCAGTTGATATGCATACTGTTACAGAACAATTGCGCAAAAGTGGAACCATCGATGAAGTTGGAGGTCCATATTATATTACATTATTAACTGCCAAAGTATCTTCAGCAGCTCACCTTGAATATCATGCCCGGATTATCACTCAGAAATTTCTGGCACGTGAGCTGATACGTATTTCTACCGAAATTCAAACAAAAGCATTCGACGATAAATCGGATGTGGACGATTTGATGCAAGAAGCTGAAGGCATGCTATTTGAAGTATCACAGCGAAACCTCAAAAAAGATGTCACACAGATTAATCCGGTTATCGAAGAAGCTATTCATCGTATGCAGGCTGCAGCCGAAAAACAAGGTGCGAGCGGCGTAGCAACCGGTTTTCATAGCTTGGATAAGATTACTTCAGGTTGGCAAAAATCCGATTTGATCATTATTGCAGCACGTCCCGCCATGGGAAAAACGGCTTTCGTATTATCAATGGCCAAAAATATGGGTGTTGATTATAACCAACCCGTTGCCATATTTTCACTTGAGATGTCCAATGTCCAACTAGTTAATCGTCTAATCATGAACGTTTGTGAATTGGAAGGTGAGAAAGTAAAAAACGGAGAACTCAACAAAGAAGAATGGAATAAGCTGGATAAAGACATTAAAGAACTGATTGATGCTCCTATTTATGTTGACGATACGCCCAGCTTATCGGTTTTTGAGCTAAGAAGTAAAGCCCGTCGGCTCGTTAAAGAGCACAAGGTTCAATGTCTGATTATTGACTACTTGCAGCTGATGAATGCGAGTGGCATGAGCTTCGGAAGCCGCGAGCAGGAAGTAAGTATTATTTCACGTTCATTGAAAGGATTGGCCAAAGAACTCGATATCCCAATCATTGCACTATCCCAGTTGAATCGTGGTGTAGAAGGTCGTTCGGGATTAGAAGGTAAACGCCCGCAACTTTCGGATTTACGTGAGTCCGGTGCTATTGAGCAGGATGCTGATATGGTTTGCTTTATCCACCGACCAGAGTATTACCATTTAACAGAAGATGCTCAGGGAAACTCATTATTGGGCATTGCCGAAATTATCATTGCAAAACACCGTAATGGTGCTACCGGAGATGTTCAGTTGAAGTTTAAAGGTACTTACGCCAAGTTTATGAATAAAGACGACAGAGATAAAGATGACAATCCGTTTAATTCTGGATATCAAGTTATTTCATCCAAAATGAATGATTCCAACAGTGGAAATTTTTATACCGAAGGAGCTTTAATGACTCCAACAAATTCAATACAGGGAAACGGGAATAAAGATGAAGTCCCATTTTAGTTTATAACAAGAAATTGTGAGTAAATAAGAAAGCCGAAAATAGATATTTATTTTCGGCTTTCTTATTCTCAATACATTCAAAATCATTGATTTATCTCTCGCAATTTATGAGAGTCGTGTTTGTGTTTGAAAAAAACAGCAAATAGAATAGCTACAACCAACGAATAAGCTGCAAATGTAAACCAGATTCCTTTCCACTGAAAATCTCCGTTATCGGCTTTAAAGAAATGATCTATCAACACACCACTTAAAGAACTACCTAGGATAGCTCCAAAGCCATTGGTCATCATCATAAAAACTCCCTGGGCACTGGCTCTGATACTTGGATCAGTTTGTGTTTCCACATATAATGAACCAGAAATATTGAAAAAATCGAAAGCCATACCATAAACAATGCAAGATAATATTATCATCCAAAGTCCATCAGCAGGATTTCCAAGTCCAAATAATCCAAAACGTAATACCCACGCCAACATGCTGAATAACATGACGTTCTTAATGCCAAACTTTCGCAAGAAAAATGGAATGGTGAGAATAAAGAGCGTTTCTGACATTTGCGAAATAGACATGATGATTGCCGGATATTTAATAGCCACCAAACCTTTGTAAATATCAACTTTAGCAAAATCATGAAGAAATGTATCGCCGTAAGCATTGGTTAATTGTAACGCAGCTCCTAGTAACATTGAAAATATAAAGAATAAAGCCATTTTTCTCTCTTTGAAAAGAGTAAAAGCTTTTAATCCGAGTGTATCGACAAGTGTTTTACTTTCTACTTTTTTACTCACATCACACTTTGGCAGCGTAAATGCATAAACTCCAAGGCAAAGTGAAGCAATGGATGCTACATAAAATTGCATAGACGAAGTTTCGAATTTCAGCAAACTTACTGTCCACATGGCAACAATAAAACCTACAGTTCCAAATACCCGTATTGGAGGATATTCTTTCACAATATCCATCTTGGCTTTTTTCATAGCTGAATATGAAACTGTAATTGACAATGAAATAGTTGGCATATAAAACATCATGTTCACAAGCATAAGGGTAAACATTTCAGTAGGCGTTTTCATCATTGGCAACATAAATAAACAGATTGCTCCCATTAAATGAAAACCACCCAGCAGTTTCTCAGCAGTCACCCAACGATCGGCAATAACCCCAGCCAAAGCAGGCATGAAGAGCGATGCAATGCCCATGGTTGAGAAAATCGCACCAAATTCAGTACTAGTCCAGTGTTTATTTTGAAACCAATAACCACCGATAGTTATGAGCCATGAACCCCAAATAAAAAACTGAAGGAAGTTCATTAACGTAAGACGATACTTTAACATAATGTTAATTTAAATGTATTAATTGATTTTCAAAACTAAACTGCCAAATAAAATATTAAAAATTTGTTTTCCTTTTTATAGCATCCCTGATTGATACTGCCATCTCATATTTTTCACTATTTACCGCTAATTTCAACATTTCTTCCAACGATTCTATCGATAAAAGATCCAAATCTTCGTCCGTCAAGTCATCGTTATTTTCAGGCAAATCAATCTTAAGTTCTTCCTGTGGTGTCTGTTCTACTATAGTTCCAACTATTTCTAAAATTTCAGACTTGATATAAATCGGACAGTCAGCCCGAACAGCCAAGGCAACAGCATCAGAGGTACGAGCATCAATTATCATCATTTTATCATCTTTGAGGATGTATAATTCAGAATAAAACACTTCGTTAACCATATCGTATATAAGCACTTTCTTCAATTCAGCATCAAAGGAGTTCAGTATACTTTTAATTAAATCATGAGTCAACGGTCTTGGAGATTTTTTATTGTTCATTTTCAACGCAATAGATTGTGCCTCAGGCTCACCAATCATTACCGAAAATCTTCTGTTCCCGAATTCCTCACTCAAAACAAGTCCATACGTACCTACAATAGTTTGATTATATACCAAACCTGTAATCGTCAATTTTATATCTGAATCCATTTTCAAATTTTAAATAATCAGCTTCTAAATATCTATTTTTCCCCTTTATTATAAAAGACATAATCCGTTTTATTAAAAGGAGAGCAAATATACTGATATTTTTAAAAGTAAAAAATCATATTTGAATAATACTTGACAATTAAAAGTATTAGTGTAATTAAAACTGGAGGTAAGTTTTCCAAACGTATTGGGATATTCATTAGTTATACGTACTTTTGTTGAGCAAATTCAACCTATAATGTTTAGAAAATCGAACATATCAATAAGAAATAAACGGGCTACCTTCGATTACGAAATCCTTGATCGGTATGTTGCCGGTATCCAACTCTATGGAACTGAAATTAAGTCTATTCGCGATGGAAAAGCAGGTTTAAACGATACCTTTTGTACATTTATAAATGGTGAATTGTGGGTAAGAAACATGCATATTGCCACCTATTTTTTTGGCACTTACAATAATCACGATGTGCGTAGGGATCGGAAATTACTGCTGACAAAACGCGAATTGTCAAAATTGATCAAGGGTACTAAAGAAACAGGAAATACCATTGTTCCGACTAAACTTTTCATAAATGAAAAAGGGTTGGCAAAAATTGAAATCGGATTGGCAAAGGGAAAGAAAACTTACGACAAACGACAAACTCTCAAGGAGAAAGAAGATAAACGAAGCATTGACAGAGCGATGAAACAATAAGAAAGAGCGATTTATTTCGCTCTTTTTTTATTGTCCGATTTATTTTTTTGTTTTGAATATAAAAATCGTTTAATTTTTTGTGAAGCTGTTTTTTCGAAAGGTTTATCCATAATATCCACACGCTTAATCTGGGAACTACGATTTAATTTTTCGTTCAGTTCTTTCATAAAATGTTGCTTCCAAACTTTATGCTTTTCCTTTTTATCTTCAATTACGGATTTTAAGTGTCCTATTGTCTTTTCAAGCTTATCTAAATCTATTAATATTTTCGCCACTAAAAACCCATCTTCTTCTATTACAAGCGATTCTAAAACCAATTCATGGTTATTTATAATTGTTTCAATATCTTCGGGATAAATATTTTCACCACTCGACCCTACAATTGTATTCTTCATGCGACCTTTTATATACAGGCGTTTACGGGAATTGAATTGTCCAAAATCACCCGTTTTAAACCAACCGTCGTGAGTAAGAACTTCGGAAGTAGCTTCCGGATTTTTATAATATCCTTTCATTACATTTGGTCCTTTTGCCCAAATTTCACCCACACCTTTTTTATCAGGATCATTTAATCTGAGCTGTACTCCCTGAACTGCAAAACCAGCCGACTGCAACTTGGTTTGACGAACTCCGGCACCTGCAAGCAGCGGAGCAGTTTCAGTAAGTCCGTAGCCAATAGCATACGGAAAATTGGCCTCTTTAAGGAACCGTTCAACACGTGAATCAAGTTTTGCACCTCCGATTCCAAAAAATTTCAATCTGCCACCAAATGTCTGAAACAACTTCTTTCCTGCTATTCGATGAATTATCATTCTAAAGAATGCATTTTTATAAATCATCCTTTTAAATCCATTGCCGGAAAACTTATTTTGAATCTGAGTCTTGTAAAGCTTCTCCATAATTAGTGGCACTGAGAGCATCATGGTTGGCCTTATTTTTGCTAAAGCCGGCAGCAAGGCGGCTGCAGTAGGTGGTTTTTCAAGGTAGTAAATTGATGCTCCGTACATGATTGGATAAAGCATTCCAATTGAGTTTTCGTAGGTGTGGGATAATGGCAAAAGTGACAAAAAAACATCTGTATGGTTTATTGACTGAAAAGTATAGGATTGCATCGCAATGAATGTGAGATTCTTGTGAGACAGAACCACACCTTTGGATCTTCCAGTCGTGCCGGATGTATAAATAATTGCAGCTGTATCCTCTTCGTTTACAATAATTTTAGGAATCTTTACTTCTGAAGGTAAAATTACAGGCTTATTTAATTGAATAAAATTATCAATCAAAATAGTAGCTTCTAATGCTGGCAAAGTGAGACCTTCAAGGCGGGAAGTCAATCGCTCACTGATGAATAAAACTTTCGATTCGGAATGCACCAGCACATTTTCAACTTCTTCGCGTGTAAAGTCAGGTAAAATTGGAACTATAATTAACCCTTTGGAAACTACCGCAAAATAGGCTACCACCCAATTAGGCATATTGTGGCTGAATAAAGCCACTTTATCGCCTTTTTTCAAGCCGAAAGAAAACAAAACCGTCGAAATTTCTTCAATTTTCCTTCCTAAAACTTCATATGTTATTGGCTTACCTTCTACAAATGAAACTGATGGCATTTGCGCAAAGTTATTAACAGAATAATCTATTAATGATTTTAGCGTTAGTGGCTTTGGAACAATCTTATTAAACATATCGATTCTATTATCACTGAAAACTGGTATAAAGATAAATCTATATTTGAATTATAAATTCATTATTTGAAGTTTTTACAGCTACAATTCCGTTACGATTCAAGTGATTATTTATAAATCAAAAAAATACATGGTCGTTTATTCAAATCCGGAAGTTGGGTTTTCCAGTCCTTAATTGATTTTGTTTTAATAAATTCTGTTTCGAGTGTGATATCAACAGCAATACATAAGCGGGTTGCAGGCTGACAAGTTTTGATAATTTCCTCCAACATTTTCATATTACGATATGGAGTTTCTATAAAAATCTGGGATTGGTTCTCGGAATAAACTCTCGATTCGAGTTTTTTTAGCGCCTTGGATCGTTCCTCAGGTTGAATTGGTAAATAACCTACAAAAGCAAAACTTTGTCCATTAAATCCAGAAGCCATGAGCGACAGCAAAATAGAAGAAGGACCAACAAGTGGAACAACTTTGAAATTATTTCTCTGAGCAATAGCAACCACATCAGCTCCCGGATCGGCAATGGCAGGACAACCGGCCTCCGAAAGTACTCCCATATCATTGCCATCAAACATGGGTTTTAAAAAACCACTAATTTCTTCCGGAGTAGTGTGTTGGTTCAAAATAAGAAAAGTCAAACTGTCAATATCAATGGCAGGATTCATTTTCTTTAAAAACCGTCGGGCTGTACGAATATCTTCAACGATAAAATACCGCAATGATGTTACTATTTCAGAATTATGTGAGGGTAAAATAGTATTAAAATTGCTTTCACCCAGCGATGTTGGAACTAAGTATAACTTTGCCATTCTATAATTAATTTTCTGATTTTATTGTATCTAATTCCTCATTGAGAATCTCCCACTCGTAAACTTTTTGCTCCAACTCCCGTTGCTTTTTCTGATAAAGCATAATAAATTCATTGTTCGATGCATTCTCAGGCAGTTCAAGCAATTTATCCATTTCGGCAATTTCCTTCTCACATCCAGCAACCACATTCTCTATTTCCTCAACTGCCTTTTCAGCTTTACGTATTTTTCGGTTTAATTCCTTTCGAGCTTCATAATTTAATTTACTATCCGAAACTTCTTTATCTTTCGTTTCAGTAGCTGTTTTTAGCGAATTAGAAACTTCAAGTTCACGCAAGCTGTCCATCTTTTTGTATTGCAGAAATTCGTATATTCCTCCCAAATGTTCTCGGACCTTCTTATTTCCAAATTCGTATACTTTAGTTACCAACCCATTCAAAAATTCACGATCGTGCGAAACTACGATTACAGTCCCATCAAAAGCTTTAATGGCTTCTTTCAATACATCTTTTGACCGCATATCCAAGTGATTTGTCGGTTCATCGAGTATAAGCAAGTTTACAGGTTCAAGCAGCAATCTGATCATTGCCAAACGGCTGCGCTCACCACCCGAAAGCACTTGTACTTTTTTATCCGAAGCTTCACCACCAAACATAAATGCGCCAAGAATATCCCTTATTTTAGTCCGAATATCACCAACTGCAACATAGTCAATGGTTTCAAAAACGGTTCTATTTTCATCCAACAACGAAGCCTGATTTTGTGCAAAATATCCAATCTTCACATTATGACCGAGTTTCATAGTGCCTGAATACTCTATTTCGTCCATTATACACTTTACAAGCGTACTTTTCCCTTCGCCATTTTTACCTACAAAAGCTACTTTCTCGCCCCGATTGATAATCATCCCAATATTATCAAGAATCAGATTATTGCCATAAGCTTTTGATAAATGTTCAATCTCTACAGGAATAATACCGGAGCGTGGAGCCGGAGGAAATTTCAAACTTAGTTTCGAATTATCTTCCAAATCGACTTCTAAACGAACTAATTTATCCAATTGCTTTACACGCGATTGAACCTGAATGGCTTTAGTGGCCTGATACCTGTAACGGGCAATAAATTCTTCAGTTTCAGCAATGAGTTTTTGCTGATTTTCATACGCTCTAACTTGCTGATCATGACGTTCTAATCGTAACTCAATATATTTGGAATAATTCACATTATAGTCGTAAATTTTTCCAAGTGAAATTTCAATTGTTCGGGTAGTAACTGCATCAATAAATGCCCTATCATGCGAAACCAATACAATTGCACTATTAGAAGTAGTTAAAAAGTTTTCAAGCCATTGAATGGATTCAATATCAAGGTGGTTTGTTGGTTCATCAAGGAGTAAAACTTCCGGTCGCTGCAACAGAATTTTGGCCAGTTCAATACGCATACGCCAACCTCCGCTAAACTCTGAACACTGTCGATTAAAATCAGTTCGCAAAAATCCTAAACCTAACAATGTTTTTTCTATTTCGGCATAGAAATTTCCATTACCAATAATTTGCAGATGTTCATTATCGCGGGTAATTTTTTCAATAAGATTGTGGTAATCTTCACTTTCATAATCAGTTCGCTCTGCCAGTTCAACGTTCATACGTTCTATTTCAGCCTCCACATCTGTGATATGCTCAAAAGCCTTTTCGGCCTCTTGCATAACAGTTGTCCCCTCATTATGAATCATGTGCTGAGGTAGGTAACCAATTGTAAGATCTTTTGGTATTGTTACTTTACCTTTTGTAGGTTGCTGTTTTCCGGAAAAAATTCTGAGCAAAGTTGTTTTCCCAGCTCCATTTTTACCAACCAAGGCAATTTTATCTTTTGAATTGACTAGAAAACTAATTTCATCAAAGAGTGGTGCTCCACCAAATTCAACAGTAAGTTGTTCTACAGAAATCATATATAAAAACTTTCGAAATATTTAATATTGACAAATAATATTTAAACTATTCATTGATTTGTTCATTTTTTTTATCAACAGTTCGCCATAAAATATATGTAAGAATAGTAGCAATTAAAAATGCAATCAAAACTAATAACTCAATTGGCCAATTTCGTCCAATAACACCCAGACATATATATCCAACTGATATTAACAATAAAATAAAAGTTATTTGAAGATGTTTTAACCCTAGTTTAATTAATAGATGATGAATATGATTTTTATCAGGGTGAAAAGGAGAAACTCCTTTTTTAATCCTGGTCAGCATAACGCGCATTGTATCAAATAATGGAACTGATAATAAACAAATAGCAACTGAAGGAGCCGCAGACATATGTAAAAGTTTAGGTACTGATTTGTGGGCATTTAATTCACAAAATTCAAATACATACAATGCAATCATATATCCCAATAAAAGCGATCCCGAATCACCCATAAAGATCTTCCATTTTCTACCAAATACATTATATAAAAAGAAAACAACTAACGAACCAACCATAGCATAAGCCGATATTGCCAGGTTCAAATTAGAAGTCAACTTAAAATAAATCGCAAAAAACAAACAATATAAAATCCCAAGACCAGATGCCAAGCCATCAATTCCATCTACTAAATTAAGAGCATTAATGATTACGATAAAAACAAAAAATGAAAGCAAATAGCTCGATCCTAAGGGCAGTTCAGTTAAACCTAAAAAACCATGTAAATTAGACAATCTGACATCTGATAAAACGATTAAAAAATATCCCGAGGCTAATTCACCTAATAACTTCCAAATGGGACTTATTATTAATAAATCATCAACAAAACCTACAATTAGGATGATAAAAATACCAATTATAGTAAATTGCAATTCGCTAAAAATCGAATAAGAGAAAAAAAACACAGTCAATAAAAAAGAAATAAAAATATTTATTCCACCGATGTTTGGGATTATACCCTCATGCGATGTTCTTTTATTCGGTTTTACGACAAAATCTCTTTTTTTAGCTATATTAAATACCAAAGGCATAAAACACAGACCAATAGTAAATGAGACTAAAATTGTAAGCGAAGGAAAATTGTGTATAAAGTTATTCAAACAGTACATTAATATAAAAATTAAAATTTTGAATCAAAATGTCGATGCCAATATTACAACAAAGTGGTTTACCAATTGCACGTAAACGCTTTTTCTAATGTATTATTTCTCCTAAAAACAAAAATGATTTAATTTTGACATTTTTTTAAAAACATTCCAATAATTGAATTTACCTAAATATAAAGTTTTCAATAAATAGTTTACAAAGATAGCCTTAAATCAGGGAAAAATAGAACTAAAACTTCTACATATCTATTTCGCTTTAGTTCGATCTGGATAACAATCTCATTTCCTGTATTTATCACATTACTTTTTAATAATTTACATTTGAAATTGTAAATTGAAAATAATATATATATATCTTTGCATCCTGAATCAAAAATCATAAGCATTATGTCAGTACACAGCGAAGACTCAAGAAGGGTAACTACCCATAGATTGATAGAAATGAAACAACGTGGGGAAAAAATAAGCATGTTAACTGCTTACGATTTTACAATGGGAAGTATTGTAGATCAGGCAGGCGTTGACATTATTTTAGTAGGCGATTCTGCATCCAATGTAATGTGTGGAAATGTCACCACTCTGCCCATAACCTTAGATCAAATGATTTTTCTGGCAAAATCAGTTGTCAGGGGTGTAAATCGAGCTTTGGTGGTAATTGATATGCCATTTGGAACCTATCAGGGAAATTCCAAGGAAGCGTTAGCGTCTGCCATTAGGATAATGAAAGAAACTCATGGTGACTGTTTAAAAGTAGAAGGTGGGGAAGAAATACTTGAATCGGTTAAACGAATTCTAAGTGCTGGGATTCCTGTAATGGGACATTTAGGATTAATGCCGCAATCAATTAATAAATATGGATCGTATGCTGTAAGAGCTAAAGATGGCTATGAAGCTGAAAAGCTAATTAAAGATGCACATTTGCTGGAAGAAGCGGGTTGCTTTGCTCTTGTTTTGGAAAAAATTCCGGCTAAGTTGGCTCAACAGGTAGCCTCAGAACTTACAATTCCTGTAATTGGCATTGGGGCAGGCGGAGGTGTTGATGGTCAGGTATTAGTAATTCATGATATGTTGGGACTGACACAAGATTTCTCACCACGTTTTCTTCGTCGTTATGCAAACCTGCAAGGCATAATGAATGAAGCAATTGAGCATTATGTTGAAGACGTAAAATCAGGTGATTTTCCAAGTGAAAAAGAACAATATTAAGCTCCAGAAGTTATATCCAACTATCTTATAACAAGAATCCCGTCGAATTTGAAAGTTCGACGGGATTCTTGTTATATAAAAAAGGTTATTCTATTCTATCATGTTATGAAAAACATTCTGAACATCTTCATCATCTTCGATTTTATCCAGTAATTTCGTTACTTGGGCTTTTTGTTCATCATTAAGTTCTTTCATATCATTTGGAATTCGTTCGAACTCTGCGCTGAAAATTTCAAATCCATTTTCTTCAAGATATTTCTGAATGGAAGAATAAGATTGAAATTCGCCATACAATACTATTCCATCTTCGTCCTGCACTAATTCATCAACTCCAAAATCAATCAATTCCAGTTCAAGATCTTCAAGTGAAACTCCATCCTTTGGAGCAATTTTGAATACACATTTATGATCAAATATAAATTGCAAACAACCTGATGTACCAAGTGAACCACCATTCCGCGTTAAATAACTTCTAATGTTTGCAACAGTACGCGTAGGGTTATCAGTAGCTGTTTCAATCACAATAGCGATACCATTAGGTCCGTATCCTTCGTAAACCATTTCCTTGTAGTCGGCTTCATCTTTCGAAATAGCTTTCTTAATGGCACGCTCAACGTTTTCTTTTGGCATGTTTTCCTTCTTCGATTGCTGAATTAAAACACGTAAACGAGGATTTGTATCTGGATCAGGACCGCTTTCACGAACTGATATCGTAATTTGTTTACCCAATTTTGTAAAAACCCGAGCCATATTGCCCCAACGTTTCAATTTTGTCGCTTTTCTATATTCAAACGCTCTTCCCATATTTGTTTTTTCTATTTATTTTGATCAAAGTTACACACATCTTTAATCCATACTGATATGAAGTATAAATTTCAGACCACAAAAGTATTAAAACACTTGCAAACTACCATACTTGTTTGGAATTTTTTAAAATAATAAAGGGAGTTGATAATTCAACTCCCTTTATTATAAGCATTTTCTTATTGAAATGTAATTTGCTCAAAAGTTATTTCAAACTCGACCCTTCGGTTTAATGTTCGTCCGCCAGCTGTTTTATTTGTTGCAACAGGCACAGTTTCACCAAAACCCTTCGCTGTCATTCGTTTTTCTTCAATTCCTTTATCAACTAAATATTTACGAACTGACTCCGCTCTTTTTTGAGATAAAATCTGATTAAACTTAGGATCTCCAACGTTATCAGTATGACCCTTAATTTCAATCAAATAAGTTGGATTCGTTTTAAGTACCGTGGCTATTTGATCTAAAATTGGAAACGATTTCTTTTTAATCAAATCTTTTCCTGATTCAAATTGAATGCCTTGCAAAGCCTTTTTGAATAAGGTTTTGATTTCTTTTTTTATTTCAGGGCAGCCGTTATTTGATGCAACTCCTGGAATTGTAGGGCATTTATCTAAATAATCTGGAATTCCATCGCCATCTATATCACGCGGACAGCCATTTTGATCAACTTTTCCTCGAGCTTCCACTGGAGTATTTGGACATTTATCTAAATAATCTGGAACACCATCGCCATCAGTATCAAGCGTACAGCCATTTTTATCTACAAATTTAATTGCATCTTTCGGTGTATTAGGGCATAAATCCAGATAATCAGGAACGCCATCTCCATCGGTATCAAGTGGACAACCTGTTTTATCAACTAAACCTTTTGCTGCTTTTGGAGTATCCGGGCATTTGTCAAGGTAATCTGGGACACCGTCACCATCAGCATCTAATGGACAACCGACAGAATCAACCTTAACATTGGCAGGAGTTTCAGGGCATTTGTCAAGGTAATCAGGAACTCCATCGCCATCAGTGTCTAACGGACAACCTTTTTTATCAATAAATCCAAAGGCTGCTTTCGGTGTGTTCGGGCATTTATCCAAATAATCGGGAACGCCATCACCATCAGCATCTTTAGGGCAACCATTCTGGTCAATTGTGCTATAAGCTTCAGGTGGTGTATTTGGACATTTATCCAGATAATCAGGAACACCGTCACCATCATTATCAACCGGACATCCTTTTTTATCAACGATTACACCAAGCGGTGTGTTTGGACATTTATCCCTACGATCAATAACTCCATCTTTATCAGCATCTTTTCTATTTCCAAAAACAAAGTTTATTCCTATAGATAAATTTAAACCTTTTGTATTGTAAGGTACAGAAATATTTGATGTTGATGAATTAGAGCCGGTTGTAACAGTTGCATAGTTTATCGGAACATAATCAGCCGCTAAGAACCAGTGAAGAAAACCAGTTCTTAATCCTAATCCGGCACCAATGTTACTCATTCTTCCGTTTAAAATAGAGTAAGATGCAGACAGATTAAACCAATCAATTGGACGACCATTTACAGAAGCAGTCAACTCTTCGTAAGGCACTGAATTGTGGAACATTGTTCTAGATAAAAGTCCAACGCTCAATTTATTATCAAAAAAAGCATATTCTACTCCAATGTTTAATTTAGCAGTTGTGTAAGTATTGTACGATGTATTACTTTTAACGCTATCGTTTACTGAGTTTTTTACTGTTGTAAGAATAGAATCTGCTTTATGTCCCATATCTGAGAAACTATTAAAATTCAAACTGTCTAAACCTGTAAATTTATAATTGACTTTATATCCTACACTTTTTACATTACGAGTCCATCTAATAAATCCTAAATCGGTAATAGCAGCAGATAAAGTCAAGTTTTTCACAGGTTTATAAGTAGCTCCCAAATCAATTCCAGCACCCATACCCGAAGGCTTAAGCCAGTCGCTAACAGAATTTGGGTTGGCAAAATTATAATCTTTAAGACTGCTGCCGGTAACAGTTGCCGGTCCGGAGTAATTTATAGAGCCATTTCCATTAATGTTCCATTCATCAATTCCGGCATTAAGTTTTAGATTATCAGTGGTTGACGATATATTGGCTGTACCTAACAAAAGTTTCAATTTTCCCCCGACTGATAATTTATCATTAACCTTTCTGGAATAACCCAGTCCTGCTTCAGTATATAAGGTCATATCAAAGCCAGTAGACTTCAAATCATATACGTTATTGTTCATTTGCGGAGTTCCGTACAATAACAATTTCATGAAATCTTTTGAAACTCCCATTTGTCCTTCGGCTTTCTCAGCTAACGAAAAATTCCAATACGCTTTACCAACACGGAAACCAAAATCCAGCAAATTAACTTGCAAACTTGTTTGAATTAATGTAGTTGGTTTTAATACATTATAAAACTTATCTTTATTTCCATTTGGGTTCATAAACCAAATAGGATTACCATTAATATCCTTATAAGCCAAATCTTTAAGGGTTAATGAATTATTTCCAAAACTAAATTGAGTAAAACCAATGACTGGAAATCCAAGATAAAAATTACTTAAAGGTTGAAATGCCGGATTCAAATAATTGCGCTCCGGTACATTTTCCATAAAATACATTGTGTTGACTTGTTGTGATTTCGCACTGAATGTGGAAAGCCCTAAACATACAACCAGGACAGTTTTGATGAATATACTTTTTTTCATGATTTCTGTATTTAATTATTATTACCACCAAGTGTAGTAGTTGTACTTGCTTTTACAAAGGCTCCAATTTTAACGTTGAAATAATCTTTATTCGTAAATTGAATTGCTTTAGTTACGTCTTGTCCTTCAACCCGAACAGTGAATGCCATATATTGGGCAGTTGATATGCTCGTAATTTGATCTTTTGTCAATTCAATATTTAATGATGTTATTGTAGGTGCAGTAACCATCCCAAAACCATTAACAGCACCGGAGTTAATTATATAAGAATCATTATTTAAAGTTGTTGTGATTAAATGTTTAGAAGCATCTAAAAATTTCATAGAATAAGTTGCTTTAACTGGAAGTCCATTTGTAATTTTAAGCACGAGCGTACCGTTTTCTATCTTGCTGATATTCTTACCTACACTTTGAATCGTATCATTTACAGTATAAAAACTTCCTGATTTCAAATACAATGGAACTTGCAGTTTTACATTTGCTTTAAGTTGCATGTTAGGTACTACGTAGTTTGCTACAAGTGGAGAAGGAACAGCTGTTAATGAAAATTTATATTCCAGAATATCCATCTGTTGAGCATTTCCAAATAGAAGATCAGTTCTACCATTTAGGCTGTCGAGGGGTGTCATATTCCAGTTGACAAATTGTCCGGGAGCAGAAGGTATTTTTTTTATTAACTCGTTGGTAGAAGGACTGCCATTAAAGTCAGCCTGAGTATGAACCGACAAATCATTGGAATATGCTTTTACATAATCGATATTAAAATTAAGGTATTCACCAATGTTGCTTTGTAATGTTATATAAGCTTTCGGGTTTGCAAATTTCAAACCTAAAGGCAATGATTTCAACATATCCAGCGACATTTTAATGTCTGTAGCTGCAAGTGTTGAAGGTTGGAAAAAGCCGTAAGCTACTGTAAAGTTAACGTTATTAAATGACAGTTTCACATTAATTGATGAATTTGAATTAACTGTTATTGCTCTATTTCCGGACGAAAATAATACTTGTACCGGAACTCCTGTTTGTCCAACAGTATTTACAATTACATTACTGAGAACTAAGTTTGTTGATTGACCAAAAGTGGTTATTGGCACAACTTTACTAACCGGACCACGGTCGCTTTGATTTTTCATAGTAGGAAACACCAGCGTGACCTTTAAATCAGAAGGTATTACTGCAAAGTTTGCAACCGATAAGGTTACTCCAATTGTAGACGAAGCTACATATACGCTATCAACTCTTTTTGTAGTTGAAGCCGGGTCAAGACCCAAATCGATCATAAAATTATTTCCTCCGGGTATTGGAATATTAGTGGCAGCAGGAATAGAAGCTGCTGCAAGTGGTAACGTCAAATTAGCTTGTGTGGCATTTGAAAGTAAGCCAATATCTTTGAAATTATAGGAATATGAAAAGTTAGACACATAACTTATCGTATCACCATTTGTGACAAGTTCATTCTGACTACTCATTTGACCTAAGATATCTTTTATACTAACATTACCATTGGCAATTGGAATTACCAGCGATTCGTCAATCTTAATATCTTTGGAGATATTCGTCAAGTCAATTTCAGTACAGGAAAATAGCAAAAGAGCAAAGACACCAGTTGCTAATAGAAATTTAAAAAAGGATTTCCTTTTCATAATCGAAAATTTTTATTGTTGATATTTAAAATTTAAGAAGTACAAGAGATTACAAATACCTAATATGTAGACATAAATGTTACCACACCTTATCTCGTAAATTAATTCGTTTTACTTCTAACCTTTCCTTTGGCTAAAAAAAATAGATTTAAAATCTTGAAATAGCCTTAAGTTAAAGATGAAAAGCAGTCAAAGATAACAAATATATGAATAAATTAAACCTTTTTCGCAGAAAATAAATCATAAATTAAATTGTGTCACAATTGCAATTTTATTCCGATTTAATACATAAAGCATTGTTCTTCTTTATAATTGAGTTTTTTTTGCGTTTTCGTATTAATAATTTTAGGTAAGTATCATTAAAACTGTGTCTTATCTATTGCATAGTTAGGTTAGCAAGGTATAACTCAACGAATCATTGAACCAGTTAAGCTAGTAGCAAAGCCAGCAAGCCTGTTAGCTCATCTGCCACTTGTTTTTTGGAAGAGAAGGAAATTGGAAATTGAGCGCATTATTAGTTAAGCACTTATTTTTTATTGTCAAAAACTTTTTCAGGAAAATTGATCAAAAACACGGTTTCGCTGGCACGGGTAAGCGCCGTGTAAAGCCATCGGTAAAAGTCGCTATTTAATTGTTCTTCTGCAATTTGTCCCGGGTCTACAAATACTTTTTTCCACTGTCCGCCCTGTGCTTTGTGGCAAGTTACAGCGTAAGCAAATTTTACTTGTAAAGCATTATAATATTCGTTCTCAAATACTTTCTTGAATTTTTCCCGCTTGGTAGTTATTTCCGGATAATCTTCGGCCACGGCTTCGAAGAGTTTAGTCGTCATTTCATTCATCGCGGCCGGCGATTCCGACTGCAACGCATCGAGCCAAATGCGCGCATCTATTTCCCAGTCGTAATCCAACGAGCGAAGCGTGAGATCCACAAAGCGGAAGCCATACATTTCGTGGTGTTTACGCACCCGCACTATTTGCAGAATGTCGCCGTTGGCAATAAAATCTATTTCTTTATAGGGTTTGTTCCAGTAATAATTATTGCGTGTCACCATCAGCAAGTCGCCGCCGGACAGCTCATCTTCTTTCATCATTACCCGTGCCCGGATGCCATTGTTGTAAATGTTAGCCCGTTTGTTGGAGCGAGTCACCACAATAGTATCCTCCACTCCCACTCCATCGTATGCCCGCTGAATTTCATCAATCAGTTCCACACCACCGAGCTTGCGGATATCGGCAAAACCATCCAGTTCAAAATGCGGAAATTCGGTAGTTTTCTCTTCTATCAATTGTTGGCGCAGCAGGGTTGCATTGTGCAAAATGCCACTTTCCAAAGCTTGCCGCACCACGTGTGTAAGCGTAAACTCATGCAGCCGGAGTCCGTAACCCAGCAACTTATCGCGCTCCAGAGCCGGACTGTGGGGCTGCATAACGGGCGGCAACTGAGCTGTATCGCCGAGTAATAACAGGCTGCAACCATCGCTGCTGTAGACAAACTGCACCAGGTCATCGAGCAAGCGACCTGAGCCAAAAGCCGTTTCGGAGCCGGTATTTGAAATCATGGAAGCTTCGTCTACAATAAAAAGCGTGTGTGTATGAAGGTTATCGGACAGCTGAAAACGGAATTCGGAGAGGGATTTCTGACGGTAAATTTTTTTGTGAATGGTAAAGGCCGGACAGCCCGAATAGCCCGAAATGACTTTGGCCGCGCGCCCGGTTGGTGCCAGCAAAACCGTTTTTTGTTTCAGCTCATTGAGCGCACGCACCAACGCACTCACCACCGAAGTTTTACCCGTTCCGGCATATCCTTTTAGTAAAAACGCCTTTTCTTTATCCGTAGACATTAAAAAAACGCCTAGCTCCTCGATGAGTTTGGTTTGCTGTTCGGTGGGTTCAAATGGCAATTGAGCCTGTATGCGCGAGGCAATGAAATTTTGTAACATACAACAAAGATAATCATAAATAATGCATAAATCATAGTACGTTATTTATAATAACAACTCCGAAAATACGACTAAAAAAGTTAAATATTTATCACTCACAGTTTTTTATTTATCCGTTAAACCAGTGTCAGCCAGAGTTTCCATATTTTACGAAAATTATTATAAAAAATAATTCAATAATTTATTGCTTAACTTAAGGATTATTTATATATTTGTCCCAACTTAATTTAATGTTTGTTTCAATCATCTTATTTCTAGCATATAATGACCTTAACGTTGCTTTACAGCCCGTCAATAGGAAATAATATCCTTATTGGCGTACAGCCCAAACCGATACGACGGTTTTATCAAAAACTCCACCCGGAGTTACCCGCTATTGTCTCTCAATGTTCACTTTCACTATACCCTTTCTTTGATTTTGCGCTGAGAAGGAACAATTCTTTATCACACGATAAAGAATTGCTCCCGATCGGGCAAGAAACAAATCTACCTAAAAACATTAACGTATTAGGGCAAATGAATGCCCGTTTATGGAAATCCGTTAACGTATTAGGGCAAACGACATCCCAAACATGCAAATACGTTAACGTATTGGGGCAAATGACGTCCCGTTTATCGGAATACGTTAACGTATTGTGGCAAACGAGTTCTCGTTCATGTCAGTACGTTAAAAGTTTTTATTTAATCAAGCTCAAAGAAACACTTCATCTATAACCGGATGAATTGAATTAAATTAATATCTAACATTTAAATTTTTATTTATGAAACAAATTCTTTCGTTTTACATGCGTGATTTTCAAAACGACGAACATCACAAATTTCATTTTGATGTAAAAGCATTGGTTGATGAGCAAACAGCCGATAAGTTGAAAATCAATCCGCTTTTCGCGAGTTACCTTACCGCTTTAATGGCCGAAGATGCTGCTATTAAGGTAGAACAAGGCAGTATTATCACCAAAACCATCACCGACATGGATGGATATCGCGATACACTGGAGCGTGGATTACACTTGTTTTCCGAATCCCAAACCATGCATCACGATCCGGCAGTGTGCACCGCTGCAGAACACATTTTGCGGAAACTTGACCAATACGGTGATTTACGTTCACTTCCTTACAACAAGGAAACTGACAACATTACTACGCGCAATGCTGAACTTTTCAGTAATTATTCCGACGATTTGAATACAGCTCAGGCTTACGAGCGGCTAACAAAAATTGATGAGGCTAATAATCAATTCGACTCACATTTTGGCGACCGGGCCAACGAACTGGCAGCCCGCATAAGTAGTAATGTACGCAATGCCCGCATTGAAGTGGATCCGGCTTACGATGCCATTGTGAAACAAATAAATGCATTGGCACTGGTAGAAGGCGAAGCCAACTATGCCGAGTTTATTGATAGATTAAATTATTATATCAATTATTACAAGGCAGGAATAGCCGCCCGAAGAGGACGCAAAGCTGCAAGTAACACTGCTCCTACTGGAGTTAAGTAAGACTTTTGAGAATATATTGGTTTATTTTGTGAAGGCGCAGTAGTGCGCCTTTGTTTTTTTGTTTCCTTGAAAAATAATATGCTGCCCCTTCAGGGAGTAAATTATTTATCCATATCCACCCAATGCGGCGTCCTTTCAGTACTCTGCCATTTGGAAAAAATCAGAATTTGTAAGGACAGGTCGCGATCTGTCCTTATTTGTTGGGGTTGCTAACCAACATTGTAGAAAATACCCTATTTTTGTATTCCAAAAAACATTAATTCGTGAAATTCGTTTTAATTTGTATTTATGATGAAAAAACTAACCCTAATTTGTATGACAAGCATGCTACTGGCTAGTGGAGCTTCTGAGGCTACCACTCCGAAAATAAAAGAGTTCAAATATTCGGTGGATAAATTTGCCGATATTGAAATCTTACGCTATCAGGTTCCAGGTTTCGAGAACCTGAGTTTAAAACAAAAAGAACTGGTTTATTATTTGAATCAGGCTGCGCTCGAAGGCAGCGATATTCTGTACGACCAGAATAACAAATATAACCTGTGCATTCGGCGCACGCTGGAAGCCGTGTATGAAAATTACAAAGGCGATCGCAAGTCAGCCGAATTCGAACACTTAACCACCTACCTGAAACGGGTATGGATGGGTACCGGCATTCATCACCATTATTCCGAAGATAAATTTATACCGGAATTCTCTGCAGCCTATTTTGCACAGGTGGTAAAAAGTATTGATGCTTCCAAATTACCTCTCTCAACGGGAGAAACTGCCGATGCATTGATTACGAAACTTACTCCCATCATTTTTGACTCAACCATTTACCCAAAACGTACCAACCAGACCGAAGGAGTAGATTTGATTAAAACATCTGCCAACAATTATTACGGTGATAGTATTTCGCAAGCCGAAGTGGAAGCTTTCTATGGCAAAATGAAAAATCCGAACGATAAAGAACCTGTTTCGTTTGGCCTGAATAGCAAACTGGTAAAAGAAAACGGCGTGCTGGTGGAGAAAACCTATAAAGTGGGTGGGCTTTACAGTGCTGCCATTGTCAAAATCGTCGATTGGTTGGAAAAAGCAGCTACTGTGGCCGAAAATGACAAACAAAAAGCTGTTATCAATACCTTGATTGACTTTTACAAAACGGGCAATTTGAAAACCTATGACGATTATTCCATTAAATGGGTGAGGGATTTGGATTCGCAAATTGATTTTGTGAATGGCTTTACCGAAACCTATGGTGATCCGCTGGGTATGAAAGCCAGTTGGGAATCTATTGTAAACTTCAAAAACATAGAAGCAACCAAACGTACCGAAATAATAAGCAGCAATGCACAATGGTTCGAAGACCACTCTCCTATTGATCCGCAGTTCAAAAAGGAAAAAGTAAAAGGCGTTTCGGCCAAAGTAATCACCGTTTCTATGCTGGCCGGCGATTGTTATCCGCCAACTCCCATTGGTATCAATCTTCCTAATTCCAACTGGATTCGGCATGAATACGGCTCCAAATCGGTTACTATCGAAAACATTACCGAAGCTTACGATAAGGCTTCATTGGGCAATGGGTTTAACGAGGAATTTATGTGGAGCGATGTAGAACGCAATCGCGCCAAAGACTTTGCCTCACTCACCAATAACCTGCATACCGACTTACACGAATGCCTCGGACACGGTTCAGGCAAGTTACTTCCGGGTGTTGATCCCGACGCTTTGAAGGCCTATGGATCGTGCATCGAAGAAGCTCGTGCCGATTTGTTTGGGTTATACTACATGGGCGACCCCAAAATGACCGAACTGGGACTTTTACCAGACAAAGATGCTTACAAAGCGGAGTATTATTCCTACATTATGAATGGCTTAATGACTCAGCTCACCCGCATACAACCCGACAAAAACATTGAAGAAGCACACATGCGCAACCGCCAGTTAATAGCTTCTTGGGCTTATGAAAAAGGAAAAGCTGATCGTGTAATAGAAATGGTGGAACGCGATGGCAAAACTTACGTGAAAGTAAATGACTACGAAAAACTGCGGACATTGTTTGGCCAATTGTTAGCCGAAATTCAACGCATTAAATCCACCGGCGACTTTGAAGCCGGTAAGAATTTAGTGGAAGCGTATGGTGTAAAAGTAAATCAACCACTACACAATGAAGTGTTGGCACGCTATAAAAAACTGAATCTGGCTCCTTACCGCGGATTTGTAAACCCCGTTTATACGCTGGTAAAAAATGCCGCAGGTGAAATTACAGACGTAACCATTTCGTACAACGAAAACTACGTGGATCAACACTTGCGTTATTCAAAAGAATACTCAAATTTACCAACATTCAATTAATCTTCAGAGAAGGTTTATAAAAACAAAACAGCTGGCTCAAATTATTATTGAGCCAGCTGTTTTGTTTATTATCTTAACTAACTAAAGTTACATCCTCCGCGTAACTCCCTGCGTAGGGATACTCTCGTGCTTATACCGGTTTATAGATGTTACTACAAAAGTGTAGTTCCCTCTGAATTTCGTTTCAAACTCGCGTAAATTAATACAGGTTTCAGTTGTGCGAACCAAGATATTGGCCGGATTAGTCATGTCACCAACTTTTTTGCCTTTGAAAGCGTACACGATATAGTAAGCTATTTGGCATCCTCCTTCTTCATCCACGGAATTCCACATTAAATAAGCATCTCTTCCATCCCTTAAAACTTTAATATTTTGTGGTTGGGCAGAAGCCTCTCCTTCAATATTTCTACTTATCGGGCATATAGCAGGATATTTATAAAAATTGTTTTTCAAACTATCGTTTAAGCCCAGTTTGTTATTTACAAATGCTTTAGCACTGTAAAAAACAGCTCCATCTATTTGTGGAAATTGTTTATTCAAATTTATTTGGCGTACAAGTTCGTTTCCTTTTCGCCATGCTGAGTTTGCTTCAGGTGAACCAAGTTGAGAATTAAAAAGTCCGATATAAAGGTTTTTTCCATATGAATTTTCGCTCCACCATTTTGCCAGCACTTCATAATCTGCCACTTTCTTTCCTATTTCCCAGTAAAGTTGTGGAACCACATAGTCGATGCTACCTTCTTTTAGCCATTTCAGAATATCGGCGTACAAATCGTCATAGTTTTGAACTCCGGCACGGGTTGCAGAACCTTTTGGATCAACATTATTGTTACGCCAAACGCCAAAAGGAGAGATTCCAAATTCTACCCAGGGTTTAATGCTCTTAATCGTTTGTTGCAATTCTCGGATCACCAGATTCACATTATTGCGTCTCCAATCATCCCGTTGGTTCGGAGCAAATCCACGTGGATTATTTTTAAATGTTGCAGCATCAGGAAATTCTTCATTCCCAACCCGATATGGATAAAAATAATCGTCAAAATGAACGGCATCAATATCATAACGTTCTACAACATCCTCTACTACGCTGTTTAAAAATTCCCTGGTTTCATCCAATCCGGGATTGAAATAATATTTATCACCGTATTTTACAAATAATTCCCGCCGTTTGTAAAAAATACTATTTTTGGACAAAAGGCCTAAGTTATCTGAATTGAGAAGACGATATGGATTAAGCCAAACATGTACTTCAATGCAACGTTTGTGGGCTTCTTCAATAATAAATTCAAGCGGATCGTAATATGGATTTGGTTTAGCTCCCTGCTTCCCGGTTAACCAGTTCGACCAGGGTTCAATTGCCGAAGGATAAAATGCATCAGCTGTTGGTCTGATTTGCACTATAATAGCATTGATATTGTTTTTGGCAAATTCATCCAACATAGCCCGCATTTCTTCCCGTTGGGCTTTGGACGAAAGATTTCGCTGGCTGGGCCAATCGATATTGGCTACCGTAGCAATCCACACTGCACGCATCTCACGTTTAAGATGTTGTGCCGAAAGAGAAGAAACAATGAAAAGTAATGATACGAAAATTGCAATTTTTTTATTCATAGGACTGTAATGATTGAATACAAAAGTATAAAAATTTCACAAATGAAGCAACTTACGTTTCATTATTTCAAGAACTTTTCAATTGAAACCTTGTTTAAATATGAAAAAGCTGTAACTTTGTGAAATGAATTTAGAAAATATAGAACGTATGAACAAACAATTGACAATTGCACTGGTTGCTCATGACAGACGTAAAGCCGATATGGTTGAATGGGCAGTATTTAATGCTGATATGCTGTCGAAACATAAGCTGATATGTACCGGTACTACCGGAGGTTTAATACAAAAAGCGATGAAAGATAAAGGTGTTCATGTGGAAATCACCTGTATGAACTCAGGGCCACTGGGCGGCGATGCCGAAATTGCAGCTTTAGTTGTTCGCAAAAAAATTAATCTGGCTGTATTTTTGATTGATGACTTAAACGCTCAACCTCATGAAGCAGACATTCAAATGTTACTACGTCAATGCCGTGTACACAATGTGCCGATTGCATGTAACCGTTACAGTGCAGATTTGATGATAACCAGTACATTATGGGATGATGATGATTATCAACCTACTGAACCAATGTATATAAAATTCGATCGATAACATTTAACTTTTTATAATCAACAGCACTATTGGATTTTTTCAGTAGTGCTATTTTTATATCTTATCAAAGCTTTTATTTCAGCCTTTTTCACTTTCAAAAGTGATAATTCTGTTCTATTTGGAGCATTGAATAATTATCAGTATTTTTGATAAATTTTTGATAAATTTTCAATTAAAAAACTCTTTCTTACCGGCATTTTTGAAATAAAAAATCAGGAAAAGAACAAATTCAATTAGAACCATAAATGAAACTTTTAAAAATAACATTATTTATGTCAGCAATTTCTTTGGCTAGCTCGATTTTAGCCTCAAATCCGTTTTTTGAAACGTATAAAACTCCGCATCAAACCATTCCTTTTGATAATATCAAAAACGAACATTATTTTCCTACATTTCAGGAAGCAATGAAACTACATACATCAGAAGTTGATGCTATAACTAACAATCCGGCAATACCCACTTTTGAAAATACAATAGTTGCTCTAGAAAAATCGGGTTCATTGCTAACAAAAGTCAGCTCACCTTTCTATAACTTGTTAAGCTCCGAAACGAATGACGAATTACAGAAAATTGCTGAAGAAATTTCGCCATTAATGAGCGAACATTCTAACTCTATCCGACTGAATTTAAAGTTATTTGCACGTGTAAAAGATGTTTATTTACAAAAAGATAAACTTAAACTTACGCCGGAACAACAAATGCTTTTGAAAGATACTTACGAAGGATTTACTAAAAACGGTGCTAATTTTTCGGATTCTGACAAAGCCATTTACCGTGAATTGACAAAAGATTTAAGCCTTTTGACGCTTCAATATGGACAAAATGTATTGAAAGAAACAAATAAATATAGCCTGCTCATTACGAATAAAGATTTATTAACTGGCTTGCCATCCGATTTTTTGGAAGTGCTGGCATCTGAAGCTAAAAAGGCCGGGAAAACGGGTTGGTTGCTAAATCTTAAAACAACCTGTTATGTTCCATTTATGAAATTTGCCGATAATCGTGATTTACGCCGGGAGTTATATATGGCTTATACTACCAAATGTATGTTGGGCGGCGATTTCGACAATTTGGAAAATGTAAAAAAGATTGCCAATTTAAGACTAAATATTGCCAATTTGCTGGGTTATAAATCCTATGCCGACTATGAATTGGTAGATCGAATGGCTGAAGACAAATCTAAAGTCTATGATTTGCTCGACAAGTTGCTTGTAGCTTATAAACCAGCTGCCGAAAAAGAATATGCAGAAGTTCAGAATTATGCTGACAAAAATGGTGCGTACTTCAAACTTCAACCCTGGGATTGGTCTTATTATTCAGAGAAATTGAAAGACGAAAGATATTCGGTGAACGACGAAATGCTGAAACCATATTTTGAATTAGAACATGTAAAAAAGGGTGTTTTCGGATTAGCAACCCGTTTATATGGAATTAAATTCACTGAAAATAAGAACATACCTGTTTATAATCCAGAAGTTGATGCATATGACGTAACTGATGATAAAGGGAATTTTCTGGCAGTTTTGTATACAGACTTCCACCCACGCGATGGTAAGCGAGCCGGTGCTTGGATGAGCGATTTCAAAGCGCAATGGATGGATGGGAAAACGGATAGTCGCCCGCAAATAACTATTGTTATGAACTTTACACGTCCAACTGCAACAAAACCGGCTTTATTGACTTTTGACGAAGTAAAAACGTTTTTACATGAATTTGGGCATTCATTGCATGGAATGTTGACGAAGTGTACTTACCAATCACTTTCCGGAACAAACGTATATCGTGATTTTGTAGAGCTTCCGTCGCAAATTATGGAAAACTGGGCTTCACAAAAAGAATTTTTGGATGGCTTTGCAGTTAATTACAAAACCGGTGAAAAAATACCCGTTGAATTAATCCAGAAAATCAAAGATTCGGAAAATTATAATATAGCTTATTTTTGTTTGCGCCAGCTAAGCTTTGGATACCTCGATATGGCTTGGCACACAATAGAAAAACCTTTTGATGGGGATGTGATTAGTTACGAAAAACAGGCAATGGCTTCTACTCAAATACTACCGGCAATTGCAAATACCAGCATGAGTACTACTTTCAGTCATATTTTTTCAGGAGGTTATGCTGCAGGTTATTATAGTTATAAATGGGCCGAAGTATTGGATGCTGATGCGTTCTCAGTGTTTGAAAAAAATGGCATTTTTGATAAGAAAACGGCTGATTCATTCCGTAAAAATATACTTGAAAAAGGCGGCACCGAACATCCAATGATATTATATAAACGCTTCCGTGGACAAGAACCTACTATTGACGCTTTATTAATCCGCAATGGAATCAAAATACAATAAATAAGACTCAAAAGTCTGATTTAAAACAATAAAGCTAACCGAAAATTTACAATTCAATATTAATATTTATGAAAAGTCATTCATTAATTATGTTACTTATCTCTGGATTATTAAGTGCGTGTAGTTCAACACCGCATTATGCTACTTTTGATGATTATCCTGTATATGATGGGTCTGACTTAGAATTAACTTATTCGTCGTACGCATCAAGTTTCAGGGTTTGGGCACCAACCGCTTCCCAGGTAAAATTATTACTTTATGACAAAAGCAATGAGGGCGGTGCTTATCAGACTTTGGATATGGATCGTTCTGAAAAAGGAACTTGGGCTTTGAAAGTGAATGAGGACCTGAAAGGTAAATTTTACACTTTTCAAATAAAAGTGAAAGATAAATGGCTCGATGAAACTCCAGGGATTTGGGTAAAAGCCACCGGAGTGAATGGAAAACGTGCTGCGATTATAGATTTCGCGGAAACAAATCCTCTCGGTTGGGAAAACGATGTTCGCCCACCTCTTAAAAGCTTCACCGACATCGTATTGTACGAAGTTCATATGAGGGATTTTTCAATTGCATCCAATTCAGGGATGAAGAATAAAGGAAAATTTCTTGCATTTACAGAACATGGAACAAAAAATTCTGCCGGTGAAGCAACCGGAATTGATCATTTAAAAGAACTAGGAATTACACATGTACACTTATTGCCTTCTTTCGATTTTGCGTCGATTGACGAGACAAAATTAAAAGAAAACAAATATAACTGGGGTTATGATCCATTAAATTATAATGTGCCGGAAGGAAGTTATTCTACAGATCCATACAATCCGGTAACACGAATCCGTGAATTCAAGGAAATGGTTCAATCGCTTCATCAAGCAGGCATTCGGGTAATTATGGATGTGGTTTATAATCACACAGCGGATGGAAAAAACTCACATTTCAACTTATTAGTTCCCGGTTATTTTTATAGAATGAACCCGGATAGTACATGGTCAAATGCTTCCGGTTGTGGTAATGAAACTGCTTCAGAGCGTGCAATGATGCGTAAATTCATGATCGAATCAGTTGTTTATTGGGCTACAGAATATCATGTGGACGGTTTCCGCTTTGATTTAATGGGAATTCATGACATCGAAACTATGAACGCGATTCGCGCAGCATTAGATAAAGTTGACAGAACTATTTTTATGTATGGCGAAGGATGGACCGCTGCCTCATCTCCACTTGCAGAAGATAAACGCGCTGTTAAGAAAAACGCAAAGAAACTGGATAATATAGCCGTGTTTAGCGATGACATCAGGGATGCTCTGAGAGGAAGTTGGATGCATTCACAAATTCCGGGATTTGTATCGGGAACAGACAGTTTGGAAGAAAGTGTAAAATTTGGAGTCGTAGGAGCAACTCAGCACGATAGTATTGATTATACGAAGCTGATTTATTCAAAAGCCCCTTACGTAAATAATCCTACTCAAATAATCAATTACGTTTCATGTCATGACGATATGTGCCTGGTTGATAAATTAATAGAATCTAAACCAGCTAATGCTACTGATGAAGAATTGGTTCGATTTAATAAATTAGCTCAGACCGTTGTATTTACGTCTCAAGGAGTTCCATTTATCTATGCGGGTGAAGAGTTGTATCGGAATAAAAAAGGCATACATAATACGTATCAATCACCGGACTCAATCAACAGGATTGACTGGGATTCAAAAACTTCACATAAAGACATTTTTAATTATTATAAAGGTCTGATTGCTTTGCGCAAAGCTCATGCTGCATTCCGTATGCCAACTCAGGAAATGGTTCAACAACATTTGAAATTTATAAATATGAAAACGCCTAATGTTGTTGCATTCATGCTTACAGATCACGTAAACAACGAAGAATGGAAAGACATCTTAGTGATTTATAATGGTAACAGGAAACCTGTTTCTGTTCAAATTCCTCAAGCAGAATGGACTTTGGTTTGCAACGATGGTCAAATTAATTTGAATGGTATTTCACAAATTAATTATACTTATTTTCAGGTGGCACCTTCTTCTGCAAGTATTATGTATGTGAAGTAGAGCTCAAAATTCAGTAAAAACTTTTGGATAATTAGTTAGATTACATTCAAATAAATTGGAAATATAATATGAAGAAAATAATTCTGCCAATTTTAGTTTTATTTGTAGGCTTAAACCTTTCGGCACAAGATATACCGGAGCATATTTCGTATACCCGTATTTATGATTATTTAGATGAATTGGCGAATGATGGTATCATTGAATTAAATTCAGTTGCAAAACCTTATGCACGTTCTTTAATCGCTCAAAAACTTCTTGAAGCTCAAAAACATGATAGAGAACTAAATAAACGTCAACAACAAGAATTGAAATTTTTCTTAAATGAGTTTGCGTTGGAACAGGATAAACTTCCTAATACCAATCTTACTATCAGTAGAAACGAACAACACACTTTTGCAGGCATTCAACCTGCTTTCAATTATCGGGACAGCTTATTCAGAGCAAGAATTACACCAATATTGGGAATGGACATTACGCGAAATGCAAACGGAACGATAATAAAACGTTGGTATGGAGCTGATTTTCAAACAATGATTGGAAAACATCTAAGTGTTTATGGAAGCTTACGTGATATTTCAATAGATGGACAACTTTTAGCACGGCCAACATATTTAAACGATTATCCCGGATATGAATATAAAGAATCTAACTCTGGCGGTGATTATAGCGATTCGCGTGGTGGAATTAAATATGCATGGAATTGGGGTTCGATTGGGTTAGTTAAAGACAATGTTGTTTGGGGTGATAATTATCATGGTTCAAATATACTTTCAGGTAGAGCACCATCATTTCCAATGATAACTTTACATTTAAAACCTGCTAAATGGTTCGAGTTTCAATATTTTTATGGTTTCTTGGTTTCAAATATTCTTGACTCTACAAAATATTACGTAGACAATTTGAGTGCAAAGCATTATAGAATGACTAATAAGTTCATTGCAGCAAATATGTTTACTTTCACTCCAATCAAAAATTTAAATATATCAATAGGAAATTCAATTATTTATGCTGAAGAGAATATTCAATTAGCATATTTTATACCATTTGCATTTTATAAATCAATCGATGAAACCTTAACAAAAGGGTTAGTCTTGGAAAATCAAAACTCACAAGTTTTCATGAATATCAGTTCTAGAAATATTAAGCACTTACACTTATTTACATCTATTTTTGCGGATGAAATAAAGTGGGCAAGATTCTTGCCCAGTAATAAGGAAAGTAATCCTATTTCTGTAAAAATTGGAGCAGAACTTAGCAATTTCCCGGTAGATAATTTATCATTTATAACTGAATTTACAAAAACTAGCATCATAACTTATAAACATTCTATTCCTGCATTAACATGGGCATCCAATAGTTATAATCTTGGTAGTTATTTGGGTGACAATTCTCAGGAAATCTATTTAGCCATGTGTTACAAACCTATTCGCGGACTTGATTTGAATATTTCATATACAGATGCTAAACACGGCAACGAATACGAATATGTTCGTGATAATCATGCTATTGATGCTATTATTAGTCAACCCTCATTGGGTGACATTATCTGGAGCAATAAAACACTTGCATTTAATGCCCAGTATGAAGTTTTTAATAATGCATATGCAATAATTAATGTTTCAAACAGTAATGTTCAGGGTTATAATGTAACTTCAACTCCAATAGTAGGCGAAGTTATGAAAACTGCGCAAGGCTATCTGGATTTATTTACACCCGCCTATTTACAAGGTAAAAACACGACAATTACTGTTGGATTTAGTTTTGGGTTTTAATATATTTTTTGTTTGAAAATAATATGTTTAAGACTATTATTTGAACTGTTTGTAATCACATTTTGTTTATTTGTCACAATACATTGATAACTGAATAATCAACCTTATGCATAAACCATTGATTATAGGAATAACCGGAGGCATTGGCAGTGGAAAATCTACATTGTCAAACTTGCTACGTGCTGAAGGATATTCAGTTTATGACTCCGATTTGGAAGCCCGCCGTTTGCAAAACGAACATTCGATCATTAAAAAAAAAATTATTGAAATATTTGGAACAGAAATTTATACTTCCCAAGGTTTAAATAGAGCTGCACTTGGAAAACATGTTTTTGGCAAACCTGAATTACTCGCAAAACTAAATGCAATAGTACATCCTCTGGTAATGGATGACTTTGAAAATTGGATCCTGAATCGATTCCCTAAGAAAATTCTTTTTATAGAATCAGCCATATTATTCGAAAGCGGATTTAATAAAAAAGTTGATAAAGTAATCTTGATTACTGCTTCGGAAGATGTTCGAATTAAACGTGTTTTAAAACGAGATGGTATTAGTCTGGAGCAAGTAAGGGCACGCATGTTACATCAACTTTCTGATGACGCAAAACTACCAAAGGCTGACTTTGTAATTCATACAGATGATGATATTCCTCTGTTTGAAAAAATGAAAAAAATATTAGGCGAAATTATAGAGTTTAGAAACCAACAAATAAATGAAGCTGATTCAAAAAATGAATTTTGAATCAGCCTCCTTAAAATTTACAATCTTTTTCAGATATATTACTATATAAGCGCAATAGTTGGTTTAACTATTTTTGCTTTAATTGCATTAGTCTCAGCTTCCAGTTCCATAAGAATAGTATCTCCGGCTTCCAGTTCACCACCTAACACCACATCAGCTAATTCATCTTCAAGGTATTTTTGTATAGCACGTTTCAATGGTCGGGCACCAAACTGAATATCATAACCTTTATCGGCAATATAGTCTTTTGTTTCGGGTGTAAGTTCCAGTTTATAACCCAAAGCCATTACTCGTCCGAAAATACCTTTAAGTTCGAGGTCAATAATTAATTTTATTGAATCTTTACTTAACTGATCAAACATCACCACATCGTCAATCCGGTTTAGAAATTCAGGTGCAAAAGTACGGTTCAGTGCTTTTTGAATTACACCACGCGAAAACTCAGAATCCATGGCTGTTTCAGCAGGCGTATTAAACCCGACTCCTTTACCAAAATCCTTTAACTGACGAGTTCCAACGTTCGAAGTCATTATAATAATCGTATTTTTAAAATCGATACGACGACCCAAACTGTCCGTTAAACGTCCTTCATCCATTACTTGTAATAACAGATTAAATACATCGGGATGTGCTTTTTCTATTTCGTCAAGCAAAATGATAGAATATGGTTTACGACGAACCTTTTCAGTCAACTGTCCGCCTTCTTCGTATCCAATGTATCCCGGAGGTGCACCGATTAGTCGCGATACACTGAATTTTTCCATGTATTCGCTCATATCCACCCGAATAAGTGCATCTGAACTATCGAACATAAATTCAGCTAAAATTTTAGCCAAATGAGTCTTACCGACGCCTGTAGGACCAATAAAAATAAATGAACCAATCGGTTTGTTTGGATCTTTCAATCCAATACGATTTCGTTGGATAGCTTTTACAATTTTATTTACGGCTTCGTCCTGACCAATTACTTTGTTTTGTAACACTTCCCTCATCTGGCGAAGTTTTAGGCCTTCAGCTTGTGCAATTCGTTGAACAGGAATACCTGACATCATGGCTACAACTTCAGCAACTTGCTCTTCATCTACGGTTTCAGGATGCAGCTGAGCTTCATCTTCCCACCGTTTAACAGCATCTTCCAATTGATATTGCAGTTGCTTTTCCTGATCACGGATTGGACCTGCCAATTCATATTTTTGTTCAGAAAGAACTTTAAGCTTATCTTTCTTTAATTCTTCAATTTTCTTTTCAAGTTCCTCTATTTCTGCAGGAACCGAAACGGTACCAATATGAACACGTGAACCCGCTTCATCCAAAGCATCAATGGCTTTATCCGGGAAACAACGGTCAGTAATATACCGATCAGTCAGGCGTACACAAGCTTTAATGGCTTCGGGCGTATAGCGCACATTGTGGTGATATTCATACCGATCTTGAATATTTTCAAGTATTTGCAATGTTTCGTCGGCAGTTGTGGGGTCAACCATAACCTTTTGGAAACGACGTTCCAATGCACCATCTTTTTCAATACTTTGACGGTATTCATCAAGAGTGGTTGCACCAACACATTGAATTTCGCCCCTTGCTAAAGCGGGTTTCAGCATATTGGCAGCATCCAGCGAACCCGGTGCGCCACCTGCACCAACGATGGTATGAATTTCATCGATAAACAAAATCACATCCGGATTTTTCGACAGTTCATTCAGAATGGCTTTAATACGTTCTTCAAATTGTCCACGGTATTTAGTACCGGCTACAATCGATGCCATATCCAACGATACAACACGTTTATCGAACAAAACACGTGAAACTCGTCGTTGAATAATACGCAATGCAAGACCTTCTACAATAGCCGATTTACCAACTCCGGGATCGCCAATCAATACAGGATTATTCTTTTTGCGACGACTCAGAATCTGTGCTAAACGTTCAATTTCATTGTTTCTGCCTACAATCGGATCTAACCTGTTTTCAAGTGCAGCTTTTGTAATATCCGTACCAAAAGTATCGAGCGCAGGTGTATCACTTTGTTTAGCACCTGCTGATGAAGCATTCGCTTTTTTCTTTCGTGGATCATCTTCATCATCATCTTCATCCTGAAAGCTTGAGCCCATCATTGGGACATCTTTAGGAGCTTCAATTATTAATTTGGCCTGATCGTAAGTCAGGTGTTCAGCTAATAGAATATCGCCGGCCAGATTATTTTTTTCTTTCAATATAGCCAACAATAAATGTTCTGTATCAGCAGTCTCGGCTGACAATGATCGTGTTTCAAGTTCCATAATCTTTTTAATCCGCTCGGTACTTTTCAAGCTTGGTATTTCTTGGCCGGTTGGTTCCAAATCGGTTCTAATTTGACTTTCGATTGTTTGTTTTACTTTTAAGATATCAACATGCGATACATTTAAAATGTCTATCGCTTTTCCGCTTCCATTACGTAGGATACCCAATAGCAGATGCTCAGGGCCTACATAATTGTTCCCTAAACGTTCTGCTTCTTGCGAGCTATATAACATCACGTTGTGCAATTGTTCTGAATAGTTTACTGACATATTTTGGTTCTCCTATGTTTAATTTTACAAATATAGTAAATAAAGGGCAATTCATTAGTTGGAAATAATAATTTAGAAATAAAAAGTTTCTATTTTTTACTCTAAATTCTATGTCAAAAATAGTACCGAAATAAAAAATACATTTTTATAGGGAAAATTGGCAAATTGACACAAGAAATGATTTTTTTGACTAGATTTGCAGGCTTAAAAACAAAGTAAATAGTTTAAGTGAAAAACAATTATTATACGAAAAAAGTTTATGACTGAGAAAATTTCTTCGCTTCGAGAATCAAAAACAGCACGTTGGGTAGTCTTAATTTTGGTGTCATTTACCATGATGTGCATGTACTATTTGACGGATGCAATGGCTCCTTTACAGCAAAAGCTTCAAAGTGATTTATCCTGGTCTGCATCTGATTATGGATTATTTACTAGTGGTTATGGCTGGTTCAACGTCTTTTTATTGATGCTCGTTTTCAGTGGAATGATTCTCGACAAATTAGGCACACGATTTACCGGAATTTTAGCTATTGGCATTATGCTTATTGGTGCGGTAGTTAAGTACTGGGCAATATCCGGACATATTGCCGGAACATACGAATTATCAATCGGTTCATGGCAAATTCTGGGAAATACTGCTAAATCGGCAGTTATTGCCGGATTAGGTTTTGCCATTTTTGGCGTAGGTTGCGAAATGTTTGGAATTGCTGCCAATAAAGCAGTTGTTCGTTGGTTTAGAGGAAAAGAAATGGCTTTAGCCATTGGGTTGAATACTTCAACCGGCCGTATAGGTACTGCATTAGCCATGTTTACACCACTACCATTGTATAACTTAACTAAAAACGTCAGCGCACCCATACTTTTATCTATATTATTATTGTGCCTTGGTTTATTGGTGTATCTCTTTTTCACCGTTTTAGACAAACGACTGGACAAAGAAGAATCGGATGCCGGAATTGCAAGTGAAGAAGAATTCAAATTTTCGGACATTACCGACATTGCCAAAAACCGTGCTTTCTGGTATATCTCCATGCTTTGCGTATTATTTTATTCGGCTGTATTCCCGTTTATTAAGTTTGCAACCAATCTGATTGTACAGAAATACTCTGTTTCGGATGAATTTGCCGGTTATATTCCTGCATTGTTGCCTTTCAGTGCATTATTATTAACGCCATTATTTGGTGGTATTTCCGATAAAAAAGGAAAAGGTGCAACAATCATGATTATCGGTTCAATTTTATTGGTCTGCGTACACTTATTATTTGCAATCCCATCACTAAATAGTTTTCCTATTGCTATCGGGTTGGTAATGGTATTGGGTGTTGCTTTCTCATTGGTTCCGGCAGCTATGTGGCCTGCAGTGGCTAAAATCATACCTCACAATAAGCTGGGAACGGCTTATGCCATGACATTCTGGGTGCAGAACTGGGGTTTAATGTTAGTTCCGTTGCTAATAGGTTATGTATTGGATAAATACTGTATTACAGGTACAATTACCAAAATGGTTGATGGAAAAATTCAGCATCTCACCCAATATGATTATACCATCCCCATGTTGATATTTGCATGCTTTGGAGTGGTTGCCATCCTTTTTGCTTTCTTGCTGAAAGCCGAAGACAAAAAGAAAGGCTACGGACTGGAAAAACCGAATGTGATTGAGTGATCTTTATTCTATAATTTTTGAAGGAAGGAATATGCCACGGCATATTCCTTTCATTTTTGAACCTATATCCTTGAAATATTGTTTTAGATATTAAAAAAAAAACAGTATTTTCGCATTCTATTCAAACTTAGAACATCAAATTACAAACGATATGGATAATAACACATTACTGACAGAAGTAATAGCCAAAGCACAAATATGGCTAAATGGAAATTACAACGAAGAAACAAAGAGTGAAGTTCGTCGACTGTTGGAAGCTGAGGATAAAACTGAACTAATCGAATCGTTTTACCGCGATTTGGAATTTGGAACCGGTGGATTGCGTGGAATTATGGGTGCAGGAACTAACCGCATGAATATTTACACCGTGGGTGCAGCCACTCAGGGTTTGAGCAATTATTTGAAAGCACAATTTCCCAAAGTACCTCAAATAAGCGTGGTTATTGGTCACGACTGCCGCAATAACAGCCGCCTTTTCTCCGAAATTTCGGCTAATATCTTTTCGGCTAATGGCATTAAAGTCTATTTGTTCGAAGACCTCCGCCCTACCCCTGAAGCTTCGTTTGCCATTCGCCAGTTGGGTTGCCAAAGTGGTATTATTCTTACCGCTTCGCACAACCCGAAAGAATACAACGGTTACAAAGCATACTGGGATGATGGAGCACAAATGGTTACTCCACACGACGAAAACGTGATTACCGAAGTAAATAAAATTGCCAGTGTTGACGATATTAAATTCGATGGAAATCCGGCTTTGATAGAGATTATCGGCGAAGAAATTGATAAACTATTTATCGACAACATCAAAAAATTGTCGCTTTCGCCCGACTCCATCAAACGCAACAGCGATTTGAAAATCGTTTACACCCCGATACACGGTACTGGTGTAAAACTCATTCCACGAGCATTGAAAGAATATGGTTTTACCAACGTTATTCCGGTGCCGGAACAAAACGTGGTGAGCGGAAATTTCCCAACAGTGGTTTCGCCAAACCCCGAAGAACCTGCAGCGCTGGACATGGCAGTAAAAAAAGCCATTGAAACTGATGCCGACATAGTGATGGCTTCCGACCCCGATGCCGATCGCCTGGGAATAGCCGTAAAAAACGACAAAGGCGAATGGATTTTGGTAAACGGAAACCAAACTGCCCTGATGTTTATCTATTACCTGATCCGTCGTTGGAAAGAATTGGGTAAACTTACCGGTAATCAATACATTGTAAAAACAATTGTTACTACCGAAATTATCAAACAAATAGCCGAACGCAACGGCGTGGAAATGTACGACTGCTTCACCGGATTTAAATGGATTGCAGCTGTGATTCGCGAAAACGAAGGCAAGAAAGAATACATTGGCGGTGGCGAAGAAAGCTACGGTTTTCTACCCGAAGAATTTGCACGCGATAAAGATGCCGTTTCGTCGTGTACCGTGATGGCCGAAATTTGCGCCTGGGCCAAAGACAATGGCAAAACATTGTTCGAATTGTTGCAGGATATCTACGTGGAATACGGTTACGGCAAAGAAAAAGGAATTTCGGTAGTGCGCAAAGGCAAATCGGGAGCCGAAGAAATTCTGAAAATGATGCACGACTTCCGTGCCAATCCTCCTAAAGAAATTGCCGGATCGAAAGTAAGTGTGATTAAAGATTATGCCACATTGAAAATGACAAACGTGGTTACCGGTACAATCACCGACCTGGTAATGCCTACCACAGCTGATGTACTTCAATACTTCACCGAAGATGGAACTAAAATTTCTGTACGTCCTTCGGGAACCGAACCTAAAATTAAGTTCTATGTGGAAGTACGCGGCACCATGACCAGCCGTGCCGAATACGATGCTGCTGATGCTGCTGCCAACAAAAAAATTGAAGCAGTTCGTGCTTCACTGGGAGTTTAAATCAGTTGACAGTTGATAATTGATAGTTGATAATTGATAGTTGACAATTGATAGTTGACAATTTACCATTAAAAAAAATCCCTGCTACAGTGTTGTAGTGGGGATTTTCTGTTTTCAGGAAGCTGCTAAACTTTTCGCAAAGCCACTTTACATTTCCGGAACGCCTCTATACTTTTCGGAGTAAAGCCATGCAGCACGACACTCGTGTTTTTATTTTCGCATACAGCTATATTAATTTTTCACAGAATAGTTAGGTTAACAGAAATAAAGTGTTTATCTTTGGCGCTTAATTTAATTAAAAAGCAATAATTGCAAACTCGTATAAAGCGGATATATGTGCAACTGAGTTGCGTATATCCAATTTCGATTTGCATACAAATGTGTTAGCTGCAAGTGTGAAAAATGAAAAACAAGACGAAAATAACACAAATGAAACAAATATTATTAATTATCATGACTTCATTTCTTTCAACTTTTTTTGGTTGTGGACAAAAGAACAACCCCAATAATTCAAACGACATATTTCCTAAAGAAAGCTTTTCTATTGTACAAGCGACTTTAGACAACAAACCAGTCATTGGTTCATTTAATATGGCTTATAAAAATTACGACAAGAAAGAAAAATATCCTTGGTGTTTGACAATTTCGATAGGGCTTGACTTGACAAATTTATTTGAAAATGGATTACCAAAAGACAATGAATCTGCAATTGCAAACAAGCTTGAAGATGAACTCATTTCAGAGACAAAGAAACTGACAACAGCTCATTATATTGGACATTTATATAATGACACGTTTCTTGATATTTATGTGTATTTAGACGACCCAGAGAAAGTTCACCAATACTTGCAGACACAAATAAACAAAGAAGGACTTACTCGCGAATTTAAATATGAAATTAAGAAAGACCCGAAATGGACAACCGTTGCTGGGTTTATGAAATGAGAAATTACACGACAGGATAAAAACATCATGCAGCTAACAGACGCTCGGTCGATAGCTGTAATTTTAAAAAATAAAAAAAATAACAGAACATGAATAAAGCATTGACGATTATTATTTTAGTATGCTCTTTTAATCTTTATTCTCAAACAGAGACAAAGAAAGATTCAATCAACAAGAGCTATCAGAACCCTATTGACAATAAAACTTATAAAACAAGTGGTAAATTTAAAACTTACCAGAACGGTAATGAGGTAGATAGTGTATCTAAAGGAATTAAAGAAACAAAACTTGAAAAAGTTGTTTTTTTAAGTGGTGACAAGGAACTAAAAGAAAATTCATCTACTGAAGACATAAAGTTGCTAATTACTAAGACAAATGCAATCTTTGATGAGCTTTTTAAAGATTCAAAGAAGCCTGGTAAAATAATGATTCAATTTGAGCTTTTAAAGGAAAAAAATGAAATAAAGTTTGCTGTTCGAGATGATTTGGATTTGACAATAATGAAAGAGTTTGAAAAGCGAGTATTAAATGAGAAATATCCAAATTCAAAGAAAAATCCTATCAAACTGCAATTAATTTATAAGGTTTATTCATTGAACGACTAAAAAACTATTGCCACTCATACATTCCATGTTCATTGGCTGGCTGACGTGAAACGGTACCGCCAAATGCCCATAGTCTGGGGAGATTAGGCCCAATTAAAAACAAGAAAAAGAACGACATATAAGTAACAAATAAATAGTATGAAACTAATTTCGACAATCTTTCTATTCTTCCTTACTTTACAACTCCACGCTCAACTAATTACTGGAAAAGTCATTGATTATTCAGATGGAAAGTCATTAGAATATGTGAACCTTGGAGTCATTGATACTCCCTTAGGCATAACAACTAATGAAAAAGGAGAATTTAGTTTAGACATTAAAGGGCAATCTCCAAAAGCAATAGTTCGGATTTCGATGATTGGTTATAAACCTCAAACTTTCCCGATTGAAGAACTTACGAACAAAGAAAACATAATAAAACTTGAAAACGAACCTATTCAACTGGGCGAAGTGACAGTAAAGCCTTTTATAGGTAAACTTAAAAAAGTTGGTACAACGAGTTATACGTGGCATGGAAAGTTTTGTGGTCTTGGTGGTGCTCAACGTGGTAAGGGATACGAGATAGGGACAAAAATGGAACTGGGGTCTAAACCTGTGTTGCTAAGAAGTCTGCATATTTGCATGCACAATCAATCATTTGAAAGTAGCTTGTTTCGCTTACATATACGAGACATTGTGAACAATTTGCCTTCCGAAGAACAGCTTACTGAAAATATCATGATTCCGATAACAAAAAGATCAGGTTGGGTAGATATTGATTTGACTAAGTACAATTTAGTATTTAAAGATGATATTGCGTTGACGATTGAATGGGTGAAGGTGGATACGACTAATAAAATGAAATTCATTGAAGTAAATGGGAAAAAGAGTTACTGCATACTCTTTAATATGAAGCAGCAACAAGGAAGTATTTATCACAGATGGGGTAGTGAATCGAAATGGTCGTTGGAACAAGGCTCAAGTCCCAGCTTCTATTTGACAGTTCAAGAATAAAAATAAACTGTGCCTAATACACGCTTTGTCCATTGGCTGGCTGACGTGCATTCCACCGGTTTTTGCTCCCGCAAACTGACAATGCTCATAGCCTCGCAAGCAAAGACCGGCGGAGGCAGAAATTATAGTCCTATAAATAATAACAGTAACAATAAAAAAAATATGAATCCATTCAATGAGTTTAACGCGAACAGAAAAACTGCTAGAATTGCAGGATTATGGTACTTAGTCTTAGCCATAGGTGCAGGATATAGTTGGATGTACATTACAAAAACGTTTGTAATGGGAAGTGCTGCTTTAACTGCTCAAAACATTCTTGCAACCGAAACCCAATACGTTATTTCAATCATTTGTAGCCTTGTAGGGCAAATAGGATTTGTGTTTTTGGCGTTGGCATTGTACCGCTTGTTTAAAAACGTAAATCAGACACAAGCAAGACTGATGCTTACATTGGTATTAATTTCGGTTTCGGTCATGTTTGTAAATATTATTTTTCAAACAAGTGCTTTGGTGTTTTTAAACAGAACAAATTATTTCATTGCATTTACGAAAGCCCAAGTATATGAATTGACAACGATGTTTTTACACCTTAATATTATCGGGGTGTATGTAGTGGATATATTTTGGGGTTTGTGGCTTTTACCATTGGCTTATCTTACGTATCAATCAAATTTCTTTCCGAAAATTATTGCATTTGTACTCGTTATTTCGGCATTAGGATATATGGTTGATAGTTTAAGTTTTCTAATAAATCAAGAATTTCATTTGATGCTCAGCAATTATTTGAGCATTCCGGAGGCTTTGGGTGAAGTGACAATGCTTTTATGGCTGTTGATTAAAGGTATATCAATGCCCGGTAAAAAGTAAAAACAAAAGAATACAAACAAGTATTTAAATGAGGAAATTTCAACGTAAATTCTTGTGTATATCAACCCTGCTTTTACTATCAGGGTTTGTTTATTGCCAATCTGACTTTAGATTAGAGTTGGAGAAACGTTTGTATCCTAAAGTTGACACAGCGACAACAAAAGAAGTTGCTTTGTTTATTTCAAAGCCATCATTTGTTGAGCCGGAATATTCAATTCGCATAATCGATACGGGTAATCAGTCATTTATTGAAGCGCGAATTTTGGAGAAAAATCTTTGGCATGAACAATTCAATCGTAACAAACAAGCTGACTCTATGTCTGTAAGGACTCATTTTTATTCAGCCCCTGTGAGTAACCTTTTCAGAAATAAAATAATAAAGGCATTCTCCAAAATAATCATAGCCAATGAAAATAAGGTAAAAGCTAATGAACTTCCTAATACTTCAGGAATTTATAAAGGTCCCCGCATATTTGACGGAACTTGTTATGATTTTAAAATAAATGATAATGGGAAGCTTATAGCTACAACTATTGATGATGAACTGAAGTACAATGACTTTGAATATCGGGTTGTAATGACTAATCTGCGAATAGTCGATGCCCTGAAAAGACATTTCTTTAATGATTCAGTTTATCAGGTTTATAATGAACCCTAAGACCATTGCCAGCTCTGGTCAGTGTCCGATTCATGTCTGAACTTTGAATAAGCGGATGAAGCGGATGAATCAGATTATATAAATAAGCTGAAATCTGCAGAATACAACTAATGAATCGTGGTTCAGACAAAAGAGCGAGAGAGAAGGATTGCGGAACTGTATCTGCAAACAGCATAAAAACAGCATTTAATTATACAACATGAGAATAACGATTTTAAATGGTGATATGGCCGTGGGAGAAAGTGTTTTTTCTGACTACATAGAGCAATTAGCCGTTCAATTAAAAGCAAACCATTCAGTCGAAGTTTTTGATATTCAAAAAATGGACTTACATTATTGTACCGGCTGCTGGTGCTGTTGGTGGAAAACGCCCGGGCGATGTATTAAACCCGATAATGCAGAACAAATCTTTCGTTCGGTCATAGGTTCGGATTTTGTAATCTTTGCTTCCCCCCTGATGGCAGCTTTTACCAGTTCTGCCTTAAAAAAAATTACCGACCGGTTGATTTGCTTGCTGCACCCTTATATAAAACTAAAAAACGGTGAAAGCCATCACCGGAAACGATACGACCACTATCCTGATTTTGGATTGATTCTTCAGCGCGAACCCGATACTGACGATGAAGATATCAGCATATTAAACGATATTTATGACCGGCTTGGCTTAAACTTCCACAACAAACGAAAATACACCCGGTTTATTGAACTTGACACTATAGACAAAATTATTTATGAAACTTGTAATATTTAATGGCTCACCCCGCTACAAAAAAAGCAATTCGGCTATCCTGACAGAACATTTTCTGAAAGGACACAGTCTTTTTTGTTCGGAACCGGTGCCGGTCTACTACATTGCCAATTACAAGCAGCGGGAAGCGGCTGCACAGATTGTAGAGGATGCCGATACGGTATTGGTTATTTTTCCGCTTTATACGGATTGTATGCCCGGTATCGTGAAGGAGTTTTTTGAAATCCTTGCCGCACATAAGTATTCATCAGCAAAGCAGTTGGGCTTTATTGTTCAATCCGGTTTTCCTGAAAGTATTCATTCCATGGGCCTGGAACGTTATCTTGAAAAACTCACCCACCGCCTGCAGTTCGATTATCTGGGAACAGTAATTAAAGGAGGTGTGGAAGGTATCCAAATTATGCCACCTGCAATGACCAAAAAATTATACGGTCAGTTTGAAATGCTTGGAGCTCATTTTGCACAACACACAGCCTTTGAACCAACCCTTGTTACTCAACTCCGAAAACCCTACCGATTTTCGAAGACCTATGCATGGGTATTTAATCTGCTAAGTAAAACAGGGATAACCAATTTCTACTGGAATAGCAATTTAAAGAAAAATGGTGCATTTGAACAACGGTTTGACAGGCCTTATAGGAATTAAGTACAGGCTAAAACCGGTCTGTGAAAGTGATAATTAAAATAAGATGAATCAGATTACACAGATGCACTGAATCCAACTAATCTGCGTGAATCGTGGTTTAGACTTCTGGTTTTACATAGCGTAAAGATTGGCGTTGAGTATTCAACATAGTGTCTTTCGATATGCCAAACATTAGAGGCAGGATTTTTACGCTACGAGGAACGGGGTTGGCTTTTTAACTGGAAATGCGAGTTTAAAGAAACAGTCGGGGGTATTTACAAACGAATTGTAAATACCCCCGACAATTATTTAAATTAAATGCGACCTGCCACTAGAAACGCATAAAGAAATCCCATGTTTCTTTTGCAATCCAGTTGACATCAGATCCGGGATCTTTAGCTTCATTGGTATGACCACCAATGAATGAACCAAACATAACAGGATATTCCGCAGGAAGTCCTTTAAATTCAGTGGTGATATGAGTAGGCGATGTAGCTGTTGGTAATTCCGGCAATTGTTTCAATCCATTGTCTTCGATGTGTGTCAATACACAATATTTTCCACCTTGCTTTTTTTCATCTGAGTTAACAAACTTACAAAGACCGTCCTCAGTACCTGTTGTGCTAAAGTAAGCTAAAGGTTTGTGTTTATTTTCAGGAAGATAAATGTTCCAGTTGGCCGGAGCATAACAAGCCACAGCCCGAAGATCACTCTGAAATTCTAATGATAACGAGTATGTAAACATGGCGCCAAAGCTAAATCCACAGCAAAATACGCGAGAGGTGTCAATGCTCAGTTTGTCTTTAAACAATTTAAGCATATCGGCAAAGAAGATATGATCTTTGTCATCACGTGTACGCCAGGGAGCACCATCGGTATATCCCTGAGGTGCAACGAAAATAACAGGAACATTATCTTTTTCGGCATACGTTTTAAGACCATAATAATTATTATCAACCATTGTTTTCATACTTCCCCCCATCATGTGCATGGTAAAAATCAAACGGTAAGTTGTGTTTTTGTCGTAGTTTTTAGGGATGTCAATGGTATATTGGCGTTCAAGTCCTGCACTGGTAATGGTATAAATACCGCTCTTAAAATCTCCAAGGTCTTTACCGTAACCGGCACTGGGAGTTGGAGCATTTTTCAACTTATGGGCAACTTCAACTGAATTACCCGGTTGTGCATTGCACGCAAAAAAGGAAGCTAAAAGGAAAAAGATGACAATTGTTTTTCTCATTGTGTATGATTTTTAAATGATTTTTGGATGTTTTTTGTTACTTTCTATGCGTTAGACAACTGATGTTTGCATAAGTTTAATCCGCTACCTTTATTTGGAATGGAAAACGGGTTAAGCTGCCTATTCTTACCAAACGCCGGGAATTTTCTATACAAATTTTGATGTATTCGGCGGTTTTTATAACAGTGGATGAATTTATGCGAGCCTTTGCGCGGCATCTTTCTATTTTCTACAGGGCAAAGATACATATATTTCTGTTTGAGTGTATACCAAAACCATGCTATATAGAGGATGTTGTGCCCTGTTTTTTCAGTCTATACTGATAGTTATTTTTTGATTGACATGATAATTAAGGTGATGGAAGAAACGTTACAGCCGGATATTAAAAAAAATAAATTCGCTGGCTACAACACCAGCTATCCTGTGTTCGGCGTAGCGTAAAGCCTTGCATATTCAGCATCAGTAAAAAAGCACGAGTATTGTTTCTTATCTGTTGGGAAAAAATATTCTATTTACAACTAATATTAAAAGCAGAGCTTTTATTTTTGGCTTTAACATAGCGATAGAAGCTATGCCAAGCATTAGATGCACTGGATTTTATACGCTACACAGTACCGTGGAGATGCCAGACAGTACCGTGGAGATGCTACACAGTGCCGTGGAGATGCCTGACAGTACCGTGGAGATGCCAGACAGTGCCGTGGAGATGCTACACAGTGCCGTGGAGATGCTACACAGTACCGTGGAGATGCCAGACGGTACAAGCTAGATGCCAGACGGTACTGTCTGGGAACTAAACGGTGGCTTATAGGGCATTAGCTTGACAGATTATTATCTAAGTTTTTTACCCTCGTAGCAAAATTCATCAGAGCCGGAACAACCTTCTTACCTTATTTCAGTAGGTTGAATACTTATTAGTCTCTAACCTTAGTAGAAAAGCAAAATCCACCAGAGCCGGAATAACCTTATTGCTTTATTTTTAAAAAGTTAGTTGAGTGCAGGGATACACGCATATCCCTAACACCGGTTACTCCATCCCGAACTCACTCCTATTCCCGGGCTCAGACTCCTGCCTACATTACTTTCCCGACGCTCTTTACAGCTTTTTTTCTTGTGGCTATTTTTGAACAGGGGTAACAGTGATTTTTATGCGGGTCACGCGAGTTCCAACTCGCGGTATTATTATTAGTTTGCGGGTAATAACTTGCAAGAGCCTACCAAATCGACTTTATGATAGTACATATTTAGGTCACAGATCTACTTACAACTATTATTTTGTTACTGAAAACCCCTATACAAAATAATTACTAATTATTTTAAAAAATATTTGCCAAAATGCTTTGTGGTTAAAAATATAGTTTTTATCTTTGAAGCTTTAAAAAATAACAATACTTTGCATTAGTTTATTGAAAACGAATAAAATGTGGAGGGGTGGAATGGAATACTACTTATAAAGGGGAAAAATATTCTATTCTATAGCGTGTATCCAAATCAAAGAGTGCATATATACGTGTTAGCAGCAGGCCGAAAAAAAAAGAAAGAACAAGAATAGATTTACGCTAAAGGAAATTATCTTCAAGAAAACCATAGTGAATTTTAAAAACAATATTATGAAAAGAACAAGTTTACTAATGCTTGCTTTATCCCTTTTTGGATTTGCGGGAAATCTTTTTGGCCAAGCCAAAAAGCCAACATTAATGATTTTGCCCAGTGACAATTGGTGTGAGCAACGGTATTTTATGACTGAGTTTGACAATCAGGGAACAAAACAAAAAGTACCCAATTACAAACAAGCATTTCAGGAAGATACTGAGATAGGTCAGGTTATCAGTAAGATTGGGGCATTAATGGTTTCACGAGGTTTCCCTTTAAAAGATGCGGAACAGGAAATAAAAGCTATCGAGGAAAGGAATGCTGAAAATAATATGACTGAAAGCACAACAAGTGGTTCAAATCTTTCTGAAAGTCCCTTAGACAAAATTAAAAACAGAGCTAAAGCCGATATTATTATACAAATTTGGTGGAAAGTTAGTAAAACAGATCAGGGCAAAGTAGTATCGTTTGTTCTTGAAGCTTTTGATGCTTATACAAGTAAGCGAATTGCAGCTTCTTCTGGAAATAGTTTGCCAAATAGTACAGATATAGTTCCAGTAATTTTGGAAAAAGCTGTTCTTGCAAATATAGATCCTTTTACTGCACAACTACAGTCTCATTTCGATGATATGTTCAAGAATGGTAGAGAAATAATGCTTACCGTTAGAAAATGGAATAATTGGGATAAAAATATGGAAACTGAAATAGAAGGGAAGGAAATAACAGACTACATTAATCAGTGGATGAAGGATAATACAGTAAACAAACGATTTAATATGAAAGATGCTACTGAAAATGTTATTCGATTTGATCAGGTAAGAATTCCATTATATAATGCTAATAATGATCCAATAGATGCCCGTCAATTTGCAAAAGGTTTACAAAAATACCTGAAAGCAGCTCCTTTTAATTTTGAAGTTAAACTAATGACTCGTGGACTGGGAGAAGCAATTCTGGTTTTGGGTGAAAAATAAATCAATATGAAAAAGATAATATTACAAATTGTATTTATAGCTGCATTTGCCCTAACAGCTAATGCACAAGCGAATTTGGACGACTTTGGCAGAATAGTGTTGAATAGCTACTTACCTGAAAAAATAGCTTTGCCAACAGAAGCAAAAGAAATGTTGATGACTAAACTTTCCCAAATCACAACCAATAATGGCATGGGTGGAAGTCAGGCAAATTCACGATTTATTATTACAGCTTCAGTAAATATAGGTACAAAAGATATTATTGCCGGTCCACCTCAACTGATTTCTCAAAATATCAACATTACTTTTTTTGTTGGTGATGCCTTGACCAATACAGTTTTTTCAAATACAACCATTGCCATTAAAGGAGTAGGAACAAACGAAAATAAAGCATTTATTGACGCTTTAAATTCCATTAATCCCAAAAACAAAGAACTGTTAGCGTTACTGGAAGAAGGTAAAAGCAAGATAGTATTGTATTATAACTCACAGTGCGATTTCATATTGACAAAGTCGAAAGCTTTAACTGACCAACAGAAATACAAAGAAGCAATTTATGAATTAATGCTTGTTCCAAAAGTTTGTAAAACTTGCTATGACAACTGTTTGCAAGCGGTACAACCAATATACAAGAAATTGATAGACCGTGAATGTACGCTGAAATTAAATGAAGCTAAAACAATCTGGGCTGCAAATCCAAACAGTAACGGAGCTGCAAAAGTTACACCATTACTATCTGAAATAAACCCCGATGCAGCTTGCTACAATGACGCTTTGGCTTTTTCCGAAACTGTACGCAAGAAAATAGAAGTGGATGAAAAACAAAATTGGGATTTTAAAATGAAACAATATTCCGATGGAATCAAACTAGAACAACAGCGTATCAACGCAGTTAAACAAATAGCATTGGAATACTTAAAGAATCAACCGCAAACAATAGTGTATAATCATATAATTTGGTAGAATATGAAAACAGTTATATTAACAGTGGCTCATGCAGGTGCAAATAATAATCATTATAGACTTGATTTAGATGACAAAACAATAAATAGAGAAATAAATACTTTAACTATTGTTTTAGAAAATGAAGTAATCGAAATTGTAAATGCATTAAAAACATATTTAGATTACGGAAATCTTTCTCATCCTACTATCCATAACTGGATTATTGATAATGGATTAAATAATACACCTGTCGGAAGCCCAGCAAAACTAATATTTTCACTATCAATAAATGAGAACATTCACAATTATGTCATATACCCATTTCAGGCTAATCTTTTATAATGAAAAATATTATTGATAATTACATAGAATCGAATACAAAACAACTATCTCCATGTATCGTATCTAAAGCAAAATTTGCTTTGGGAGCTAAAACTAAAAAGCCCACAAACAAGAAACGATGCTCCAAAAAATATTGGGATAATGTAATTGACACTTTATGTAAAAATGATCCAACATTAAATCCAAAAAAAGAGAATGCAAAAGAAATGTATAATGAGTTAATTCCTGAAAAATGAAAAAGATATTTTTTATAGTCATCTTAATATCAATCAATCTGACAATTATTAAAGGACAAGATAAAACAGTAACACTTACTGTAAGTGGAAGTGGTAAAACACAAGATGAGGCTAAACAGTCAGCTTTGCGTTCTGCTATTGAACAGGCTTTTGGTGCTTTTATATCTGCTAAAACTGAAATACTAAACGACAAAATCATTTCTGACCAAATTACTTCAGTAGCAAATGGTAATATCCAATCTTTTGATGTATTGAATGCTTCTCAATTACCTGATGGAACATGGGGTATAACGCTTAAAGCATTAGTTTCAATTGACAAACTTACAAGCTTTATTGAGGCAAAAGGTGTTTCAGTAGAAATAAAAGGAGGATTGTTCGCACTAAATATCAAACAACAAATTCTTAACGAACAAGCAGAAATAACGGCAATAAGTGAAATGGTTGGATTACTACATGAAGCGATGCAAACAGCCTTTGATTATTCAATAAAAAGTAGTGATCCTAAATCTGTTGATTCTGAGAGTAAAAACTGGGTAATTCCAATTACTGTGACAGTAACTGCAAATAAGAATATGGATATTTGTGCAAATTATATTATCAAAACTTTAAATGCTTTGAGTTTATCACCTGATGAGGTTTTGAGTTACAAAAATTTAAACAAGATGGTATTTCCAGTAGTGATTAATTACAATGGTAATATGAAAACTTTTTATTTAAGAAAACAAAGTAGTATCAATGCATTAAATACATTGACTAACCAGTGGGAATCTTATACTCGCTTATTTACTGTGCAATCTGGAATAGACGAATCAAATGGTACTGGTAAAGGTGACATTTTTAATTTTAGTCCCGAAGAAAATGAAAATAAAACAATTAATTTTTTAACTTCAGGTCAACAAGCAGCTATATTTTCTTGGGAGGATAAAAGAACACTATCTCAAATAGATAAGTTGACTGGCTTTACTGTAAAGCCAAGGGGTGTAATTTCATCCATTGTTACCGATATCGATGGCAATGTATATCGCACCTTAATCATTGGCACAAAAGTATGGATGGCAGAGAATCTAAAAACAACCAGATACAACGATGGCACATCAATTCCTTATGCAACAGAAGATGCGACTTGGTCAACTCTAACAACAGGAGCTTATTGTCATTACGAAAACAATATTATTTACGCACGTCAATATAATTGGTATGCTGTAAACACAGGCAAATTAGCACCAAAAGGGTGGCACATTCCTACTATAAATGAATGGGAAGAGCGTATACTTATATCTTCTTTAGACTTACCTGGAATTAGAAACGGAAGGAGAAGTTGGTGGAGTAGTACGGAACGTGATACCTCAAATGCATTATATTTCATATTGGATTGGGACCCTTATCACACGCAGTCTGAATATGATTTGAAGACCTTGGGATTGCCAGTGTGCTGTGTAAAAGATAATTAATTTGATAACTTGACTATTAAAATATATATTATGGAAAAGAAAAATGATTTTTTAGTGTACCTTCATAAGGCATTTACAAATTACGATCAACCGATTGGTAATTATAGGTTTGTTAAATGGATGGAGAATAATGGAAATTTTGTATTTGAAGTAAGAGAAAAGTATAAAATATCAATTATTCCTGAATTATTAATACTTGCCTATGAAACTTATAAACAAGAGCCAGAAAAAAAAATTGATTATAAATGGCTAAAATCTAAAGGTCATAATCATTATTGTACTCCTTCTGTATTGAAAATACTTTTTAATATGTTTGATAATAGCCTTAATAATAAATCAATATGATTAAATTGAAAATTATATTCATAAGTCTTTTAATTTGTATGGTGTCTAATGCACAATCATTCAATGACGATAAAACTGCATTTACCAATTTCATAAAACGAATGTACACAGCAGCACCATTTGAAGGAGTTAAGATAGTGGATGATTATGACCATCAATATTTAATATCTGTACTTTCACTCGAAAAAGCAAAATATGCCACTAATCCATCAGCAATGGATAGGGTTGCTCAGATAAAAGCACAGTCGCAAGCCAATACATTTTTAAATGGAGCTACAATAAGTTCCGATTTAATAATTAAGACAACCGAGAAGAAATCTAAAGATTCAACTTCGGTATTAGTCGAAACAATTGAATCGATTAAACAAAATGCTATGGGCTTTACTCGTGGTTTAGAATTGCTTACAAACTTTGAAAATGCAGATGGTAAAAGAATGGTTTATGTATTTATGAGAGAATTGAAAAATTTAAAATAATAGTAAGAAAAATACAGTATATTCAATATCTGATACTAATAATATATAATACAAAAATGGGAAAATTTAAATCAATCGTTATATCGATTACCTTACTAATGGTAATTTTATTAAGTTCACAAAACATAAATGCACAAAATGCCGACAAAACAGTATCTATAACTGTTAGTGGTAGTGGAAAAACACAAGCTGAAGCAAAACAATTTGCCTTTATTTCGTCCAAGTTTGCACTCAGTGTCTGGTTCAAGTCTGAACTTTGATTAAGCGGATTAATCAGATTATACAGATGCACTGAAATCCGCGGAATCCAACTGATCTGCGTGAATCGTGGCTCAGACAAAAGGGCGATAAAGAGCAATCACGCAAATGAGACAATCTGTGAAACAGAGAATTATATATACGTAAAAGTTAATGTAGAAACAACATAAAGAAATCTCTAAATAATACAACTATGTTTATTATTAGTAAAATTCTAATTGCATTAGTAGCTTTTGAACATATGTACATTATGTACTTTGAAATGTTTGCATGGGAAACTAAAGGAAAGGATACTTTCAAATCAATACCACCGGATTTGTTTAAGCCCACTAAAGGTTTGGCTTCAAATCAAGGGTTATACAATGGATTTTTAGCAGCCGGATTGATATGGTCATTGTGTATAAATAATGAAGTTTGGTCTAAAAACATATCAATTTTCTTTTTGTCTTGTGTGATTATTGCCGGTATTTATGGAGCAATAACAGCAGTCAAAAATATATTTTTTAAACAGGCTTTACCTGCAATAATTGCACTGATTTTCGTCCTGATTTCTTGATAGTTGTAAAATATAGTATACCCTATTTACCTGATTCGTTCAGGTTTGTAGTCGGTGGCTGGTTCAAGTCTAAACTTTGATTAAGCGGATTAATCCCTGCCGCAGGTAAGCTGAAAACCAGAATAGTTTATAACTGTAATAATAAGAGGGAGAGTAATATTACCAAACAAAAACAAGACTTATGACAGGAATAGTTCATTTCGAATCATTTTTATTGGCGGGTATTTTATTGAACTTAACGCCCGGTAATGATACCATTTTCATTCTGACTAAAAGTATAGGACAAGGTAAAAAGGCCGGTATTATTTCAACATTAGGAATTGCTACGGGAAGCGTTTGTCATACTATTTTGGCTGCATTTGGACTTTCCATAATCATTGCTAAGTCAATATTGCTCTTTAATATAATTAAATATCTTGGGGCTGTATATCTTCTGTACTTGGGTTATAAAATGCTGACAAATAGAACTCAACTTAATACTGACGGGATTATAGTGACTAAATCTGTTGACTATTTGAAAATATACAGAGACGGGTTTTTTACGAATATCTTAAACCCCAAAGTAGCACTTTTTTTCATTGCATTTCTTCCGCAATTTATTGACCCGATATTTAGAAATACAGTTTTTCCATTTTTGCTCCTTGGAACAACATTTATAACTACCGGAACAATTTGGTGTTTGATATTAGCTTTTTTCGCTTCGGGCATTTTTGCGAAATTGAAAGACAATAAGAAGCTGTCGAATTACATAAACAAGTTTTGCGGACTATCGTTAATTGGACTAGGAATAAAAGTAGCATTGATTGACAAAAAATAAGCGCTATTGCAAGTAGCGTGTATTTATATAGCATTATTGCAGAAAGCATTAACTGAGTTTGCGTAGGGATAGGTCGCAACCCCTATTTGTTCAGATTTGCGCTCAGTGACTGTTTCAAGTCTGAACTTTGATTAAGCGGATTAATCAGACTATACAGATGCTCTGAAATCTGCGGAATCCAACTGATCTGCGTGAATCGTGGTTCAGACAGGATATTGAACTAAGCACAGTGTGCAATAAAGAAACCTGGAAGAAGCGGAGCTTTTATTCTGCGTAATTATTGTACTTTTTAAGAAAACACATTGAATGATAATATTACCGAATTGTAAACTTAATGATTTTTTTTTGTATGAAACATGTATTTAAAGTATTGATAATTCTTTTCTTTTTTAATGCTAATTTAAAAGCCGGTTCAGAGATTGAATTTCGCGAAGGCTATGTTATATCATTAAAAGGAGATACCACAAAAGGTTTACTTTTGACACAGATCAGCAAATCAGCATCTGAAAAATGTATATTCAAACCCAGTGCCAAAAGTGAAACCATAATTTATCAACCGGGTGAAATTACAGGTTACAGGTATTTAGATGGTAAATATTATGTCTCCAAAGAGATTAGTAAAGATTCAATAAGTAAAAAGGTTGTTTTCCTGGAATTTCTGATTAAGGGAATAGCAAATGTATACTATTATGTAGACAATGAGGAACATTATTATATTGAAAAGCTTCCCGATGGACTGTTAGAATTGACTGAAAAACAAAGAACATTTCTTAAGGAAGGCCATAATTATATTTCTCCATCGACATACAGAGGCAAGTTAATATATATAATGCGGGACTATCCGGGTATTAGTAGTGAGATCCAGGCTACAAAACTTAATCATCAATCGCTGATAAAACTTACCAAAGATTATCATGAGAAAGTGTGTAATTCTGAGAGTTGCATTATTTACCAAAGGGACAATGTATCTACAAAAGTAAATTTGGGCATAATAGTGGGCTTTTCTGAAAATCAGTATAATTTCGGAGGGCAGTGTATTAGTAATTATGGGAATAACTATCAAATTGGGGCAGCACTTAAACTATCAAATGTTTTCATGTTTAACGAACACTTGAATTTTAAGATCAATGTTCTTTTCGAAAAAGATTCAAAGTCTTATACATTGTCTCTACCTAAACCTAATAATACTCAATCTTGCCAAATAACATACAATAACATTTCCTATAATCTAATTGATCTACGTTATCTGGGTAATCTAAATGCTTATTTACCATCCGTTAAGGCAGATTTAAATGTAATAGATTTGAAAATTCCGATAAGTTTAAACTATGACTTTAATATATCAAAGAAAACAATTTATACTTGTGGCCTGGGTATTTCAAATAAAATAATACTGTCGCAAAATAAGAATTTCAAGGTTGATCAATTTTACGCATGTTATGGTAAATCTATTAATTCTTTGCTTACGGGAGCCATTTTAACTACCGGAATTGAAGGAAAATGGTTTGGAAAAAACACTCAATTTATCAATGTGGGCTATGAATATCTAACGGATTTTAGATCAAAGATAGATAATACTTTAAAATTAAGTAACAACCAGCTTTCAATGCAAATTGGGATGTATTTCTAATCCCTATTTCGTCCAAGGTTTGCACTCAGAGCCTGGTTCAAGTCTGAACTTTGATTAAGCGGAAGGGTGAGCGGTGAACGCTCCAGTTTCCAGCTTGTCTGCAGCAGGCAGGTTCAAGTCTCCGCTTCGCTCAGACTTGAACTAAGCACATTGTGCAAAAAAGAAACTTGGAAGAAGAGAGAAACTAAGCACAGTGTGCAGCTATTGAAACCTGGAAAAAGCGGGGACAAAAGTACAGTTTATGATTAGATATACTTGAAAGAATTAAGTGGAGACCAGTAACCATTTCAAAAACAGGGCGTAATCTGAAAAGCCAAATGAGTAAGAAAAATTTTAAACCGAAAATTTATGTATTGTAGAAATTGCGGAAATGAAGTTTCCGAAAAAGCCGTAATGTGTGTGGCTTGTGGAACTCCTCCAAAAGCAGGCAAGAAGTATTGTTACAATTGTAAAGCTGAAACAGATCCCAACGCTGTGATTTGTTTGAAATGCGGCGTTAGTTTACAAGATAACAACAATGCACTGGGTGAAGGCAAAGACTGGCTCACTACTTTATTATTGTGTGTTTTTCTGGGTAGTTTAGGAATTCACCGTTTTTACACTAAACACACTGTTATTGGTATTGTTCAGTTATTGACATTGGGCGGTTGTGGTATCTGGACCCTTATTGATTTGATTATGATTGCTACCGGTAGCTTTAAAGATGCAGATGGTAATACACTGGTTAGAAGATAACAGACACCTTAAACAAATAAAGAGAATCGGCATTTTAATCATACCGATTGTTCTTTATTTGATTCCACTCAACTGGATAAAACATCAACATACAATATGTTTGTATAAAAATATTACTGGTCACGACTGCTATGGATGTGGTATAACCAGAGCTATACTGTCGGCACTTCATTGGCAATTTCAGGAAGCTTTTAATTACAATAAGTTGGTTGTTTTGGTTTTGCCACTACTTATTTATATCTGGATAAAAACAGTGATATTTAGGTGGGTGAAAATTAGAAAGTAAACAGTCTCATACACTCGTTTCTGTGGAAACCAACTAATCTGCGTGAATCGTGGTTCAGACAGTTACCTTGAACTAAGGATAATATGCAATAAAGAAACCTGGAAGAAGCGGAAAGGAAAATAAACGAATGACACATCATCTATTAAAATTACTATTATATTTTTACATTAAATGAGAGCAATTACAACAACAAGGATCAGTCTGATTGTACTAAATGTATTTTTACTGACAGCATTTCAATCAATCACGGCACAAGGTATGCCGTTGGGAAATGCCAGTGCTGACACCATGCAAATACCGGGCATTATCAGAAGTGGAAAAGTTGCTATGCAAAAAGCAATAGTGAGCAGTTCTCCCACTTTTCATTTAGATAGTGTCGTTACCAAAACAGCTTTAGGCGTAGATTCTATAAAAACTGTATATTTATATGATAGTAACTGGCATACTACGCTTACTGCACAATATTCATGGAACAAAAGTACTTCAGCATGGATAAACTTCTCTAAAATTGAATCTACCTATAATAGTAATGGGAGTCCGATAAACTCTACCACTTATACCTGGAACACCGGCTCTTCATCATGGGTAGGATCTTTTAAAGTAGAATATACGTATGATAGTAATGGGAATAATATTCTTAGTATCAATTATGACTGGAATACAACTTCTTCAGAATGGGTATTGTACTCCAAAACTGAAAATACGTTTGATAGTAATGGAAGACCTACACTTTTTATTAATTATTCATGGGATGCAGGTTCTTCTACATGGGTAGGTAATATGAAAATAGAATATACGCATGATAGTAATGGGAAACCAATGCTTACTGTTAATTATAGTTGGGATACTAGTTCTTCAACGTGGGTAGGCTTTAATAAAACTGAATATACATACGATAGTAATGGCAGATTAACGCTTAATATCCTTTATACATGGAAAACAGCTTCTTCAGCGTGGGTATTATATTCTAAAACAGAAAATGTATATGATAGTAACGGGTATCAAACTCTTAGTACCTCATATAGTTGGAATACCAGCTCATCGGTGTGGACAGTTTCCGGTAAAATTGACTATACAAATGATAGCAACGGAAATACAACCTTAACTATTGCTTACTCCTGGAATAACAGCTCTTCGGTATTTGTTCCCAGTCGAAAAACTGAATATGCCTATGATAGTAATGGGAAACAAACACTCCTTGCTAGATATACCTGGAACACAACTTCTTCAATATGGATACCTGCTTCCAGATATGAATATGCTTTTGATAGTAATGGTCATCAAACGCTTTATATCTCCTATTCATCCACTAGTTCTACTCCAATGGTAACTTCTTCTAAAACCGAGACTACATACGATAGTAATGAGAATAAAAACTCTGATGCAGATTACAAGTGGGATATAGCTTCTTCTGCATGGATTTTTAGGACAAATACCAATTATTATTTTAGTGAAAACACGGTTACATCGCTTCAATCATTGACCAAAAAAAGCTGGAGTATCTATCCAAACCCCGCTACTAATGAACTACATATTGAAGGATTAAGCGTAGTATCAGGAGTGACTATTTTTGATATCAATACTAAAAAAGTACTAATAGCACAGCCTCAGCTATCGACCTTAGATGTAAGTGGTTTGGCAAAAGGTATTTATATTATCAAAATAACATCGGAAGATGGAGAAGCCAGGTATAAGTTTGTAAAAGAATAAACTCTTATAAGTTCAGACTTGCACACAGTGGCTAGTCTGAACTTTGATTAAGCGGATTAATCCGATTAATCAGATGCTTTGAAATCCGCGGAATCCAACTAATCTGCGTGAATCGTGGTTCAGACAGCTTCTGTGTAAATCGCGGTTCAGACGCTTTTAAATAATTAAATTAATAGAACTAAAATCCCGATATGAGCTAAAACCCAATTATAAACCTGACAATCTGTTTATTGAGACATAGAAATACCTAAGCCTATGCACGAAAAATTGAATAATTACCTGAACCGTCCCAGTACGTTGTTTTTAGCCTGCCGCGAAGGCCGGATTTCATTTATAAAGATGATAGTGATTTTTGCTATTCTGGTGAATATGCTTCAGTCAATTGTGCTCTCCGGTTGGCACGAATTCCATAAAGGAGTGATTCTGACCTTATACATAATAGTCTATTTCGGTGTATATGCCATTCGGTACATGATTTTGTCTTCTCTCCTGCCCGACCATTACAATAAAGATACCTGGACAATAAAAAAAGAAATCCGGGGATTATTACCTTATATACTTGCAACGGCTTGTATCACGCAGGTATATGTTCTGCTTTGTATTGAAGAATATCAGTTTAACCTCATTTCAATTCTTCAGTTGCAGCTATTTAATAGCATACTGGGAATAATTGCTATACTGACGTTTGGCTTTTACGTGGATAAAAAACTAAAACTGACCGTCAGTACCGGATCTGAATTACCACCTGTTACTCCCCTTCCCGCTCCCACCGAAACTCCTCAGACTGACAAAGTCATTATTCCATTTAAAAACAACACAGTGTTTGACTTCGATAAGCTTCAGTACATAGAAAGCAGTCACAATGATGTGCGTATATTTTCGTTGCAAAACGGTGTACTGATTGACGAAATTCAGCGTGGAAGTTTAAGTGAACTGGAATTGCTGTTGGCAGACTATCCAAAAGTGGTACGTTGCCATGATTCGTTTATGGTCAACCTAACCCAGGTGCAAAGTTGGAGCCGGGAGAATGATAATATTATACTTAAGTTGAAACACTGCTCTAAAACTGTTACCGTTTCGCGCAGCTATGTTCCCGCTATGTTACAAATACTGAACGCCAATTCAATTCCAAAAGAGAAGAAACTGCGTTTTCGGAGATAGTTCTGAATTCTATTCATCTGTATGAAGCATGGTCTAGACAAAAGTACGTCTGTGAATGCACCTGTTTTCAACTCCCGTACAGTACTAAACCGTAACATATCCCACACCAAAAACGTATTGTAGCCCGAAAACCACGTAACTTATCCCATTTGCTTGATATACTGAAAATTGTGTTTGTATCTTTGACCCGTCGAACAGACATAAAGCAATGCGTTATTGATAATTCACAATTTTATAGTATTCACAATCAAAAGAAAAAATTATGGCATCAGGAAGGAGAATTTCACGGAGTATCAATGTATTTGATAAATACATTCAAAACACCAGTTCGTATTTAGAATCAGGAACGCCGGTTACAAATGGAGAGAGATTGGGGTTATCGGAATCTGAAGTAACAGAATGGCTGGCATTTAAAGATGAATGGATACCAATATGCTTGAAGTATAATGATAAAACAAATAGCAGGACACAATCTGTAATAAATAATTTGTATGCAATTATCGACCGTACAATAAGCTTTGATCAGGATAATCATATTCTGGACCGGATTGCAGCTTCTTCTAAAGCTACTATTGATGATTTTGGGATATTCAATATTAATGGTGGTGTATTACCTAAAACAACCCGCTCGTTACCTACATCACGCATTAGTGAACCGGTAACAGTTACCTTCCAATTGCTGGGTGGTGGTGATATATTGATCAAATGTTACAGTCTTTCCGGGAAACGGGCAAGTATTTACGAAGGTGCCGATTGTGTGCAGTTCCTTTATCAGACTGGTTCAACCCCTCCTGCTTCGGCTGATGAAGATACACTGAAATTAGGTCTTTCTACCAAAGGTTTATTCACCCTACCACTGGGTCCGGGTAGTTCGGGCAAAAATTTATATATTTATTTCCGCTGGTTTAATACCAAACATCCGGAACTGGCCGGTTCGTGGAGTGCATTGCAGATTACTATGATAGTATAAAACACTTCTAAGTCAGATCTGACATACCAAGAGACGCCCGATATCAGGTGTCTCTTGCTGTGTCAGGATACTTTTAAACCTTACTTCATGTGGTTTCTTTCTATATCCTCATTCACTTTCTTTTCAAAAAACCGCCTGAATTAAAGCCAAATTACTACTTTTGCATAAGTATTCCAATTTCAGACTAAATTACGACTGCATGGTAAGCTATATGGCTTATTAAACTGTTTTCCGGAATTGGAAATAACCACATTGCAAATTTAAAAACATTCAAATGAGAAAAGTTATTTACGTACTTTCTGTTGTTATTGGCTTATCGGCAGGAACTGCCACGGCTCAAAAGAAGGCCTTTAGCATTGAGGATTTATATAAAATCCAGTCTGTTGGTGCGCCTGTTATTTCGCCTGATGGAACGCATATTGCGCTTACAGTTACCAACTATGACCTGCCAAAAGGTAAAACCTTGACTGATATTTACGTCATGAATACTGATGGCAGTAACAAAAAGCAAATTACCGACAACGGTAAGGGCAATAGTGAGCCACTTTGGACCAGCGACAGCAAAAGCCTTTACTATGTATCTTCAGCATCCGGTACTTCGCAGGTTTACCTGTACACATTTGCCGGTAACCAATCCAAGAAAATCACCGACTTTTCGATGGGTGTAAGCAGTCCTGTTTTATCTCCGGATAATAAACTGATTGCTTTTTCGTCGGAAGTATATCCTGAGTGTGGTGCCGATAGTAAGAAAAATGCCCTGACCGATTCGTTAGCTACAAACGGTCCGGTTCAGGCTTATGTGGCCGACAAACTGCTGTTCCGCCACTGGACCGATTATAGTGCCGGCAAAGCTTCTCATATCATCTTGTACAATATGGAATCACAAACATATACCGACATTACGCCCGACAAATTCGTATCACCCATTTTTATGCTGGGTGGTGGCATAGGCTATAACTTTTCACCCGACAGCAAAGAGTTGTGCTATGTGTCTAACCACGATGCACACCCCGAAGCCTCAACCAATGCCGACCTGTTTGTAGTTCCGGTTACGGGAGGTGAAGCGGTGAATATTACTGCCGAAAACAAAGCATGGGATGGCTCTCCAACTTATTCGCCCGACGGAAAATACATTGCGTACCGCAAACAACTTATTCCGGGATACGAATCCGATTTGTTCCGGTTGGCTCTGTATAACCGCCAAACCAAAGAAACGAAGATGATTTCCGAATCGTTCGACAACTGGATAAATGATTATAAATGGAATGCCGACTCTAAATCTATTTATTTTCTGGCCGAAGCTCCGGGACACGAGCCCATGTACAAAATAGATATTGCTAGTCAAAAGATAACTCCGGTTAGTGCTGAAAAATCTATTTTTGGATTTGATTTTGATACCAAAGGATACATGTATTACACAGCCAGTTCGATAGGAAAACCTACTGAATTATATCGTATGAAATTATCCGGTAATAAGGAAATACAACTAACTGCACTAAATCAGGATCTTGAAAATAAAGTTGATATTCGTCCTGCCGACACCATGTGGGTGGCCGGTGCCGATGGCAAGAAGCTGGAAGTGTTTCTTGTGAAACCACATAATTTTGATCCGAATAAAAAGTATCCGCTTATATTGAACGTACACGGCGGTCCACAAGGTCAGTGGATGAATTCGTTCCGGGGCGACTGGCAGGTTTATCCGGGTGCCGGTTATGTGCTTGCTTTTGCCAATCCACACGGATCAACTGGATACGGACAGGATTATACCCGCGAAATTTCAGGCGACTGGGGCGGCAAACCGTTTACAGACCTGATGAAAGTGACCGATGCACTGGCAAACCTGTCGTATGTTGATTCAACACGTATGGGAGCTATGGGTTGGTCGTACGGCGGGTATATGATGAACTGGTTTCAGGCGCAAACCAAGCGGTTCAAATGCCTGGCATCCATGATGGGTCTTTATGATCTGCGCTCCATGTGGGGAGTCACTGAAGAACTTTGGTTTCCAAACTTCGATTTGAAAGGGCAACCCTGGAACTCCGATTTGTACAAAAAGTTCTCTCCATCGGAATATGTGAAGAATTTTGCCACTCCTACCCTGATTATAACAGGGCAGCTCGACTTCCGTGTTTCCTATACGCAAAGCATCCAGTATTTTTCCACGTTACAAACCCTTGGAATACCTTCGCGTCTGATTATTCTGAAAAATGACGGACACTGGCCAAGCACCGTGAAGTCTATGCCTTTGTATTACGATGCGCATCTGGATTGGTTCCACAAGTACCTGGGCGGTGATCCGGCACCGTATGATGTTGACAGGATGGTAAAGAATCAGGCATTTAGCAAATAAGAACCTGAAATATCTCCTAAAGAAAATGGCTGAAATTGGAATATAACTTCCGGTTTCAGCCATTCTTTTATTACTTTATGCCAACTTAACTCCTATCCTTCTGAGACAGCATAATTCATCTTGGTTTTCTAAGTTCCGGACAAATATCAATATACCCGATTGCCAAAAATCATACTTCCAACACGAACCAACGTACTGCCCTCTTCTATGGCAATACGATAATCGTCGGACATGCCCATGGACAATTCACAAAAACTTGCTTCTGAAGTAAAGTAGCTGGCCTTAATCTGGTCGAAAAGAGCTTTCAAACCACGAAATTCAGATTGTATTTGTTCCCGGTTATCGGTATAAGTGGCCATTCCCATTAATCCACATATTCGGATTCCCGTGAGTTCTTTCCATTTGCCTTCGGAGAAAGTTTCCAGTATCTCGTCAGCCGAGAAGCCAAACTTTGTTTCTTCCCGGGCAATGTGTATTTGAAGCAAGCAATTTACCGTTTTTCCGGCTTTCAGAGCTTGTTTGTTGATTTCTTCCAATAATTTGTAAGAATCAACTCCGTGAATCAACGAAACAAATGGAACAATGTATTTAATCTTATTAGTTTGAAGATGACCGATGAAATGCCAGGCAATATCTTGTGGAAGTGTTTTGAATTTACCACACATTTCCTGAACTTTACTCTCTCCAAAAACCCGTTCACCGGTTTCATAAGCTTCTAAAATGGATTCGTTTGGATGAAACTTGGATACACATACCAATCGCACATGCGCCGGAATGTATTGACGAACAAATTGTATATTTTGCTGGATAGACATTGCTTTAGTCGGTAGTTTATAGTAGATTGTTTATAGTAGGTAGTTTATAGTAGGTAGTAGTATATAGATAACTACTTACTATAAACTACTTACTACCCACTATATATTACTCTGCTTCGTATTTATAAACATCCATGATGTTTGTTTCTACAATAGAAGCCACTTCATAATCAGCCATTGACCCTTTCATGCCTTCCTGCAGGCCGTCCCAGGCTTCTTTTATATTGTTTGCTTCTACCATCATGGTTGATGCAGTACGTTTTTCAATTCCTTTTTCTTCGTCCAACGAAATAAACATTACTTTGCTGCGATACCATTTATCGCCATTTTCGTTCTGAAACATTTCACTGATTCGCGCCCTACGAATGTTTGAAACTACAAATTCACCACTGATGAAAGGTTGCATTTCTGCGATAATACGAGCTTCAGCTTCCGTAAACGATAAGGCGTCGACCAGATAAGCTTCGTTTACTTTGACAATTTTGCCTTCTTCAGCAGTTTTTTCGTATTTAATTTTACATTCAAACCAGTTATGCATACTTTCTATTGTATTTAAAATGAATAGTTTATTGTTTAATAAGGAGCTTTTTCAAAGCTATACAAAGATAAGAAATTCTTTCATAATCAGAAACGAATGAAAACAAAAACACCACACAAGCCAACTAATGCAGGCTTATATGGTGTTTGTCAAAAGGTTGTTTTCAACTATGCTTCAACCTCTACCTCAACTCTTTTCTGATGAGCTATGTTTTTTTTTACATCAGCATCTTCCTGATGGATATTATTCTTTTTTACATCAGTATCTTTTCTAAGTGGAATTCTCATTTTGTAGAATGAGCGCCAAACGAATACTAATGCAATAGCAAGAAATCCAGCACCAATAATACCACTGTAATCGAAACTATTGTTGGCAGTAGCATCAAGTCTCATTTTTAAGGCTATTTCGGTTGCTAATAATCCGAACAGTGTTGAAAACTTGATAATAGGATTCAATGATACAGACGAAGTATCTTTAAACGGATCACCCACTGTATCACCAATTACGGCAGCTTCGTGCAATGGAGTATTTTTTTCTTTCAGATCCACTTCAATCACTTTCTTTGCATTATCCCATGAACCACCCGCATCAGCCATATAAATAGCCTGGAATAATCCGAAAGTAGCTATTGAAATAAGATAAGCTACAAAAAAGTTACTATCGAAAAATGCAAAGCCTAGTGTAAAACAAATTAAAGCAATGAAAATATTCCACATACCAGTTTGAGCATATTGTGTACAAATTTTCACTACTTCTTTTGAATCTTCAATGTTGGCTTCCTTTTTATTTAAATCGAAGGTACTTTTGATAAATTCAACAGCGCGGTAAGCACCGGTAGTAACTGCTTGCATAGAAGCTCCACTGAACCAGAATACAACTGCTCCACCACATATTAATCCTAGCAAAATAGGTGCTGAAGTCAATGAAACGCTCAACAATCCTTTACTTTCGAGTAATAAAATAATGGAGAAAATCATGGTGGTTGCACCAACTACTGCTGTTCCGATTAATACCGGTTTGGCAGTAGCTTTAAAGGTATTTCCGGCAGAGTCATTAGCTTCCAGATAGTGTTTCCCTAATTCAAAATCAGGTGTAAATCCAAAATCTTTTTCAATTTCTTGTTTGATATTGGGTATTTGATCAATCTGAGATAATTCAAAAATAGATTGCGCATTATCGGTTACCGGACCATAACTGTCAACAGCAATGGTTACAGGACCCATACATAAGAAACCAAAAGCAACTAAACCAAAGGCAAAAATAGATGCGTGAGGTCCAAGAATAGAAGTAAGGCCGAGTTGACTGATAAAATAAGCTCCTGTCATTAAACCTACAATTAATAAACCTGTCCAGAATGCACCGAAATTTCCGGATACGATACCTGAAAGTATATTCAATGAAGGGCCACCTTCGCGTGAAGCGGTTACTATCTCTTGTACGTGATCCGATTTTGAACTTGTAAAGAGTTTTGTGAATTCTGGAATCAATACGGCAGCTAATGTGCCACAACTGATAATTCCGGCTAACTTCCACCAAAGTGTTGCATCGGCAGGATGATTGGTAACCTGACCTAAATCACCTACTAATAAGTAACTCATAAAGAATGAAGTAGAAATACTTAAGATAGCAGCAATCCAGATTAAGCGCATCAACGGTTCTTCAAAATCAAACATTTTGAGTCCTTTGTATTTACGTTTTGAAATGGCATGGTTGATGAAATATGAAAGACCAGACATTAAATCCATCAGGAAGCGCATTCCGAAAATCCATACAATCAGTTTTGCCTGAATTTCGCTAATCAATTTGGGATCACCCGGAAATGCAAATGGAACAGCTAGAGTTATAAATGTAATCAAAGCTACACCGGTTACACCGTAAGTTTCAAAACCATCAGCTGTTGGTCCAACGCTGTCTCCGGCATTGTCACCGGTACAATCGGCAATTACACCCGGATTACGTGGATCATCTTCTTTCACATTGAAAACAATTTTCATTAAATCCGAACCAATATCAGCAATTTTGGTAAAGATACCTCCCGCAATACGCAGTACACTGGCACCCAACGACTCACCAATGGCAAAACCAAGAAAACAGATACCTACTATTTCGCGGGGAACGAAAAGTAGAATAATAACCATCATAACTAATTCCAATGAGATAAGGAAAAGTCCGACGCTCATTCCTGCACGTAACGGTATGTCTACTACGTCCCATGGTTTTCCGCGTAGCGAAGCAAAAGCAGTACGCGAATTTGCGTAGGTATTAATACGAATACCATACCATGCCACCGCATAAGAGCCACCCATACCCAAAATAGAGAAGAACAGTACATATAATAATGTACCAACTGTTTTTCCCTGAAGAGCTAAGAAATAATACGACATGATAACGGCAACAAATGCAAAAAGCATCAAAAGGAATTTTCCTTGTTGCAATAAATAGGTTCGGCAAGTTTGAAAAATTATTTCGGAGACTTTCAGCATAGAACTATGCGCTTTTTGTTTTTTGACTTGAGAAAATAGCCACAAACTGATACTAAGCGTAACACAAATAACTAACGCTCCATAAAATAAGAAATCCCATGATGAGATAGCTTGTCCGAAAATGTGAAATTCTCCGGAATGTAAATCCGGGATGGCGATGTCTGCCTCGCTGGCAAACGTTTTGGCTGATGTGATTAGTGCTAGAAATAGCAGCACTGCAGCCCGTTTGAACTGTTTCATAAATACTATAAATGATTAATGTTATAAAAGATTATATCGATAAAAAATAAAAAAAAATTTTCTCAAAATTATTACAAATAAATTGGAATAACAATTGTTTTAATATAAATAAATAGACAAAAACATGTATTTTGAGTTAAATATCTATACTTTTAATTTTAATTGGTCGCTTTTACCATTAAATTGTAATCAGTACAATTTAAAATGCATATTGATTGCATAATTATCAAACAGAATGGAATTAAGTCATTTTTTTAAATAGATGTCATTATGTATTATTCTGTAGTAAATATGAATAATTGTTGTAAAAACATTGTTCAAATTAATTACATAGTAAAGTTGTATCAAACAAATCGTATGTCAATATTCTAATATTTTGCCTAAATGTTGTACCTTTGTCCCCGCAAATAAAAAACTATGGGACGAATACTTGCTATTGATTATGGGCAAAAACGGGTTGGACTGGCCGTGACTGATATGCTTCATATTACAGCCAATGGCCTGGATACAGTTCTTGTGCATGAAGTGCTCGATTATTTGTCAAAATATATTGCCAAAGAACCGGTTGAAAAGTTTGTGATCGGATTGCCAAAACAGATGAATGGTCAGGAATCTGAATCCATGCAATATATACGCCCTTTTGTAGTGGGTTTGCAACGCCGTTTTCCTGAAATTGAACTTGTTTATGTAGATGAGCGTTTTACATCCGTCTTGGCTCATAAAGCTATGCTGGATGGCGGTTTAAAGAAAAAAGACAGACAGAACAAAGAACTGGTAGATAAAATTTCTGCAACAATTATTTTGCAAAGCTACCTTGAAAGTAAAAATTATTGAATTATTGAACGGACAGCGAACAGCCAGTCCTAAATTTTAAAAGATGATATTACCTATTTATACGTATGGCAATCCTGTATTGAGAAAACAGGCAGAGCCTATTAATGTTGATTATCCAAATTTGAATACTCTTATACTCAATATGTTTGATACAATGTATCACGCTGAGGGTGTGGGATTGGCAGCTCCACAGGTTGGCTTGCCTATTCGCCTGCTTATTATTGATTTGGCACCATTTATTGAAGACGATCCTGAATTGGGTGCATTTAAAGTAATAATGATTAATCCTACAATTTTGGAACGCAGTGAAGAAGAAGTGGCCGGAGAAGAAGGCTGCTTAAGCATTCCGGGCGTTCACGAAACCGTGCTTCGTGCAGAGAAAATCAAGATCAAGTACGTAGATGCTTCATTTAATGAATATATCGAAGAATTTGAAGGTTATAAGGCGCGTGTAGTTCAGCATGAATATGATCATTTGGAAGGACACTTGTTTACCGATAAAGTTACTCCTATTCGCCGTCAGCTATTGAAATCGAGATTGACAAATATAATTAAAGGAAAAGCCAAATGCAGTTACAAAATAAAAACTGCATAAAATAAACTGCTTTAAAAGCTGATATAAGTGAAATAATAAAACAGGCTGAACTTCATTTCCTAAGTTCAGCCTGTTTTATTATTATGAGAAATTCTGGACAAATCAGGACTTTGATTCGGAATTATTTTCAATCTTTGGTTGTAAAGCTTTCTCCGAATTATTTTCAAAAAAGAACTTCGCTATCTTAATAGAAATCCAGGTTAACCCAATGTAATAAATCAGGTTCAGCAAAATCCAATGCACGTAGAAGGTTCCAATATTAGAAGGCATAAATGCACCATTATCAAAATTTCCATTTATTGGAAAATACAGATAGAGTATATCAATCAGATATTGACCACTGTAACTCAGGTATCGCAAACCAATATTACTAAATGTGGTTTCAAAATGAATTCCGTGGTGTATCTTTAAGTTTAGGAAGAATATGATGTGAAACAACACAAATTGCACAGCAACAAAAAAGTAATTATAGAACTTTCTATTTTTCAGAAATGCAACTGCTATTGCTAAGCAAGCACCAAAAAGTACAGATTGTATGACCAGAGGTTTTACAAATTCATTGCTAATGCTTTCAAAATAAGTATAATCAGCTTCGTTTAAAAGTTTGCTAATCCATAATCCAATCAGGTTGAAAGCTACATTAATAAATGTCCAACAAAGGATGATTTTACCTGAATAGATAATGTCCGGTTTTGATATTCTCATTATTCAAAAAGCATGCGCGTTTAAATTGTTCGATTATTATAAAAATTAAGTGCCTCGCCTACTACAAAATTACTACCGCCAATTAGAATGAAATCATTTTCGTCGGAGTCTGAAAGTGCCAATTTTACAGCCTGTGCCACTGAAGGATAAGCACTCCCTTTTAAACCGTAGCTTCTGGCTATTTCTGCCAACTCACTCGCTGAAAGGGCCCGTATAATATTGGCTTGGGTGAAGTAATATTGAGCTTCCTTGGGCAGCAGAGCCAACACTGACGAAATATCTTTGTCGTTTACCATTCCAATTACAATGCGCAATGTTTTATAAGTTTGTAGCCTGAGTTGTTCTACTACAAATTGAATTCCTCCTACATTATGCCCCGTATCAGCCACCAAAGTTGGTTGTTGTTGTAAAATCTGCCAACGACCCTGTAATCCTGTAATTTCAGTTACATTTTCAAATCCTTCTTCAATGGCAGCTTCCGTGATTTTAAAATTTAATTGATTCAATTGATTGATAGCGGTCAGTGTGGTAACTATATTTTTCAGCTGGTACAAACCTGTCAGACCAACTGTATAGAATTTATTATCTGTGGTTTTGACATGCATTTTTTGATTCTCGTTTCCAAGCAAAGTAACTTTCAAATGTTCTTCGGCGAAACTGATAGGTGCATGCTGCTCTTTTGCTTTTAATTCGAATACCGGACGTGTTTCAGAATTGATCTCACCAATTACAACCGGAACATTGGCTTTTATGATTCCAGCCTTTTCAAAGGCGATTTTTTCCAGTGTATCGCCCAGAAAACCGACGTGATCGAAACTGATATTCGTAATCACTGATAATTCAGGCAGAATGATGTTGGTACTATCAAGTCTTCCACCCAGCCCCACTTCTATCACGGCTATATCGACTTTGCAATCGGAAAAATAGTTGAAAGCCATGCCCATGGTCAGTTCAAAAAATGAAGGCTCAATCTTACTGAATAAGTCTTTATACTTTTCCACAAAATCAATGACATACTGCTGTTCAATAGTTTTTCCATCAATACGAATCCGTTCTCCAAAATCAACCAAATGGGGCGATGTATACAACCCAACTTTATAACCGGCTCGTTGCAACACGGATGCAAGTAAGTGTGATACAGAACCTTTTCCATTCGTTCCGGCCACATGTATTGTCCGGTAATTTGTATGCGGATTCTTCAATGCATTCATCAATCGGATGGTATTGTCCAAGCCCGGCTTATAGGCTGCACTGCCTATGTGATGAAACACCGGCAAGCGATTATAAAGATATTCAATGGTTTCTGCGTAAGTCATAATTAAAACTACTCCAGATTCTTAAAGTAGAACAAGAGTGAAATGCTAAGATGTTGACAATTAATATGTTTTATTTCGCGATGTTTTCTTAAAAGAAAACTAAGTCATCCATAGGAATTAGGAGTCATCAATATTTATCGTAGGAAATAATCTCTTCTTTTGTTTTTCTTTTCTTGTCCCTGAAAGGTTGATTGGTATAACCCAATAGAATCACCAGCATTACCCGTTTGTTTTTGGGTATATCAAGTGCTTTACGCACTTTTTTCTCGTCACACCAGCCAATGATGCACGAGCCAAGACCTTCGTCGGTAGCTGCAAGAGTAATATGCGCAGCCGCTATTCCTAAATCAATATGGGGATAATATTTGTCTTTAGCCCAACCGCCTACACTTGAAGTAAAATTACCGCTTTCTTCAATAACGACCAATTGAACAGGCGCTTGCTTGGTAAAATGATTCATGGAAAGTATTTTGCTGGCAGTGGCGTCTGCCACTAACATTCGCTTTTCAGGATCAGTAACTACTATAAACTTCCATGGTTGGGAATTACATGCCGAAGGTGCCAGTCGGGCAGCTTCAAGAATGCGGTCTATTTTTTCCTTTTCAACCGGTTTATCCAGATAAGTCCGGTCGCTTTGGCGTGATTGAACTAATTCTAAGAAAGTTTTCATGTAAAGCTGGTTTGCTTCAGGCTCCAAAAGGAGAACTGACGTTATTCTATGACTTTATATTCTAATAAAAATTATATCTTTGTACTTATCAAAATCCTGTTTAATATTATATATTTGATTATTACTAAACAAAGTTTTAAATAAAGACTTTGAATTTTTCAAATACAAAGATACACGAAAACCAACATTAATATGCAACAAAAAGTGCAATCTTACATTCAGACACATCAATTACTGACTCCTCATGGGCCAATAATCGTAGGAGTAAGCGGGGGAACCGATTCAGTTGCTTTATTGCACATACTTGTTTCGTTGGGATATGACTGTATCATAGCACATTGTAACTTTCATTTGAGAATGGAGGAATCAGACAGAGATGAGGAGTTCGTTCTCAGTCTGTCTAAATTGCTAAAAATCCCATTCCATCATATTGATTTTGAAACTATTAAATATGCCGATCAACATGGGATTTCCATTGAAATGGCTGCAAGGGACTTGCGCTATAACTGGTTCAATGAATTGCTCTTAACCCACAAGGCCCAGGCCATTGCAATTGCGCATCATACCGATGACAGCATTGAAACCATGTTAATTAACTTGGTTCGTGGAACAGGTTTACGCGGGTTGACCGGAATTCATCCCCGAAATAAAAACGTGGTTCGTCCCCTACTCTGTTGCACCCGTGAGGAACTTGAAAATTACCTGATTCTGCATGACCTGGAACATGTTGAGGACTCTACAAATGCCACCATCGATTACCAACGAAATAAGTTCAGAAATGAAGTACTGCCGCTTTTGGCTGAAATAAATCCATCAGTACGGCAAACCTTGTACGCATCATTGCAACGATTCGAGGGGAATCTGGCAGTTTATCAACAAGCGATTCAAAATATAGAAAAGCTTATTGTTCATAAAGAGCCCGGATTGGTAAAAATGAACATTCACAAAATTAAAGAACAAGTTCATATTCCTACGGTTATGTTTGAGCTTTTGCATATTTATGGTTTTAAACCGGCAGTTATTGAGCAGATTACCGAACAGTTGGATGGTGAGTCGGGCAAAGTATTCTATTCAGATACTTACAGGTTAATTAAAGACCGCCAATACCTGATTATCAGTATGAATGTTCCTTCAGCCGCAAAAGAATTTTATATTTCGCAGAATGATACCGATATTTCACTTCCCATATCCTTGAAAATCAGCAGACAAATTCTTTCTGCCGGTTTTAAGATTTCAAAAGATAATAACTGTATCCATATTGATATTTCCAAGCTCATTTTCCCGTTGAAATTGCGTCATTGGAATGAAGGAGATACATTTCAACCCTTTGGAATGAAGCAACGCCAGAAAATCAGCGATTTCTTCATCAACAATAAACTAAGCCTGAATCAAAAAGAACAAACTTGGCTACTGGTTTCGGGAGAAGAAATTGTGTGGGTAATCGGTTTGCGACTGGATAACCGGTTTCGGGTAACTAAGGAAACAAAAGAAGTTCTGGAGATAACGATTAACAGTTAGTTATTTACAATTCATTAAGTTGACACTAATTCAATCCTTACTTTCTTGTTCAATCAAATTTATTCTTAAGGCCAATATATTGATTATAAGTACCGTTCAGAAGAAATAATCAATAATTATTTTCAAAAAGGTTACTTTTGGATTAACTTTTCAGAATTCAAAACGTTTTGATAATATCAAGGCGCTAATTAATTTCATCTAAGTAAAACCAGACTTTTGGCAATTAAGAACCCCATTTAGTTGAACTTATGCTTCAATTTTGAAATAATACCTAAAAATACACGAATGATGCTTTTTATTTCATTTGTGATTAAAGATCAAATTTGTTCAGCATCAAAATCCTTAAATATACTTTACTATGAAAATGTACACGGAAGTTTTGATAGCTCTGATATTTATGATTGCTATCCCTGATATATATTTCTATTTGAAATTGAAAGATAGAAATGTAAAGCCTATCTATATCGTTCTCCACATCATACCCGCGCTGTTTTTCATCTGTTTGTTTTTTTACATGAAGTTTGGGTTGGAAAACTCACGCAACTTTAGGGTTGTAGCCGAAATCATGTGGTTATGTTTTGGTTTTGCATTGATATACATTCCAAAACTAATTCATATTTTCTTTTATTTCCTGAATTTCATTTATAAAAAGATTTTTAAGCGTGATAATGTTTACTTCTCTATTGTGCGTATATTGTTGAGCATATTGGTAGTTGTAATTTTGTTAGTTAGTGCTTATATAACACCGCGAGACTTTGATGTAGTGAAGGTTCAGGTGCCTATATCGAATTTACCGAAGGCGTTTATCGGGTACAAAATAGTACAGATTTCTGATGTTCATTTAGGAAGTTGGAATAAAAAATACTCTAAATTAAAAAACGTAATTAAACTTATAAATGAACAGCATGCTGATATTATAGTATTTACGGGTGACATGGTAAATAATTTTGCAACTGAAGCCGAAGGCTGGCAACCCTATTTTCTGAAATTAAAATCAAAGAGCGGTAAATATGCTATTCTTGGCAATCATGATTATGGTGATTATTCAGACTGGAAGTCCGATTCAGCCAGGCAGGAAAACAAGCAACAAATAAAGCAGGTTATTCGTGATTTTGGTTTCAAATTGCTGCTGAATGAAAATGTTTACCTAAAAAAAGGTGCGGACAGTCTTTTGTTGGTAGGTGTAGAAAACTGGGGCAAATCAAAACTATCTCGTTACAGTGATTTGAATAAAGCACTCATTGGCAGTATTCCCAATACTCCGAAGATATTGCTCTCGCACGACCCGTCGCAATTTGATCCAGAAATTGCAGGCAAAAAAGATATTGTGTTAACCTTATCGGGTCATACGCATGCAGCGCAACTAGGCATAAAAATTGGCAACCGCCTGTTTTCTCCGGCAGCATTTGTGTTTAAATATTGGGCCGGTTTGTATAAAATTAATTCCCAATATCTTTATGTAAATCGTGGTATCGGATATATCGGTTTACCCATGCAAATTGGTGTGCGTCCTGAAATTACGGTCATTGAATTAACGCGTAATTGAAAAACAGCAAAAAAGTTTACAAAATATTAAAAGCTAAAAAGCTTCAAACTAAATAATCAATTTTTTAATTATAGAAGTAAATTCACATTACTTACTAAATATAATCCAGCTTAATACCTTGCAGATTGAAATTGAATGTGGTAGTTGGAGAACTTTTTTAGCTACAACATTATTGAATAGAGATTTATAAATATATGACAATTGAAAAAACAAATGCCGCCCGGCTGTTAGATAAAGCTAAAATTCAGTATGAATTAATAGCTTACGAAGTTGATGAAACCGATTTAAGTGCCGTACATGTGGCAGAGCAGCTGAATGAACCAGTAGAAAGTGTTTTTAAAACGTTGGTACTTAAAGGAGATAAAACAGGTTATTTTGTGTGCATTATTCCAGGAGCTGAGGAGCTTGATTTGAAAAAAGCAGCTAAAATTTCGGGCAATAAAAAATGTGAGATGATTCCGATGAAAGACTTGTCGTCCATTACCGGATATATTCGGGGAGCATGTTCTCCAATTGGAATGAAAAAACACTTCCTTACTTTTATACATGAAACTTACCGTAATTTCGAGAAAATATATGTAAGTGCCGGAAAAAGAGGACTGCAATTGTACCTTTCCCCACAGGATCTGATAGTTGAAATAAAAGCTACTGTGGAGTTTCTGGTGTTATGAAACACCTTCTCCATCCTAGAATCTGATTTAACTCCAGTTCTGTAATCCTGTTTTATTAGTTTCTGAACAAAGACTCCTTTCAGCTTGTTTTGATTGAAGTTTTTAAACTTATTTCAGATGTTAAGTGCAATGTCAGTAAAACGCAATTTATATAAAACACCGATAAAGGCAATTCGTCGACTTGTGGACGATGTTTATGTGATGTCGTTTGTCCGAAACTTTGATTTTAAAGCCGGACAGGTAGTTGCCATAGATATTATTCCGGAAGGTAATGCTCGTCTTTACAGTATTGCAAGTGGTGAGAATGATGACGATGTGGAAATTCTTTTTGATGAAAAACCCAACGGAAAGCTAACTCCGTACCTATCAAGAATGAAAGTAGGTGAAAAGATATACGTTTCCGAGCCCTTTGGAAACTTTCTAAGCAGAAATGAAAAAGCTTGGTGGATAGCTGTTGGTACTGGTATTGCCCCTTTTGTATCCATGGCTCGATCGGGTTTAGGCACCAATAAAACAATTATTCAGGGTGCAAAATGGGATGACAATTTCTATTTCTCAGAAGAGCTGGAAAATGCATTTCTTCAAAATTATGTACGCTGTTGTTCGCAGCAGGAAGATACAGTAAATTTCAAAGGCCGTCTTACAGAATGGCTCAGAAAACAACCTGAATTACCGATGGACATTGAGTATTACTTGTGTGGTAGTGCAGAAATGGTGGTAGAAGTACGCGATTTGTTGATAGAAAAGGGTGTTCATTTTAAGAATATCATTTCAGAAACATATTTTTAAGCTATTTACGTCACAATTTTTCTTTATATACGTTCTTTTATTATGAATTCTGTTTTGAAAACCAATCTTTTCGGTCTCACACTTTCACAATTAAAATCGCTTGTTATATCATTAGGGCTACCTGCATTTACAGCTACACAACTGGCAGATTGGATGTATAAAAAGCGCGTTACAACCATTTCGGCAATGACAAACTTGTCAAAACAGGTGCGCGATAAGCTGGAAAACGAATACTGTATCAGCCTGATACCTTCCTCTAAAGTGCAAACATCCATTGATGGAACAAAAAAATACCTTTATCCTACACAAGTCAACAAATTTATTGAAGCAGCCTATATTCCTGATGAGGACCGAGCCACACTTTGTGTATCCACACAAATAGGTTGCAAGATGGGTTGTTTATTTTGCATGACGGGTAAACAAGGCTTTCAAGGAAATCTGACAACCGCTGAAATAGTAAATCAGGTACAGTCATTGCCTGAGTTTGATAAGCTTACAAACATTGTTTATATGGGCATGGGTGAGCCAATGGATAATGTGGAAGCCGTACTTGATAGTATTGACATTATGACTTCTCCCTGGGGGTACGACTGGAGTCCAAAACGCATCACGGTTTCTACTATAGGAATAATTCCTGCCATGATGAACTTTCTGGAAAAGAGTCAGGCACATCTGGCCGTGAGCCTGCACTCACCATTCGACGATGAACGACGCGAGATTATGCCCATACAAAGTGTGTATCCAATCACGGAAGTAATTAGTGAAATTCGTCGTTGGGAATTAGGACGACAACGCCGCATATCGTTCGAATATATTATGTTCAAAGGCGTGAACGATTCTGCAAGACATGCTAACGAACTGGTACGTTTATTGAATGGCATTAAATGTCGTGTAAACCTGATTCGCTTCCACCCTATCCCGGACACGCCACTCGAAGGAACTTCGATGGAAGGAATTGTGGAATTTCAAAACCGGCTAAAATCTAAAGGACTTACTGTAACAATTCGTGCTTCGCGGGGTGAAGATATTTTTGCAGCATGTGGCTTGCTGTCAACAAAAGAGCTGGTGCGCAGACAAGCTGAAACAGATTTTTAATATTCAATGATTTTTTTGATCAAAAGTAAAGGTCAAAATTTGATATTTTAAGGAATTCTGATACTTTTCATAAACTTTTATTTATATTGTACCTTCATTCATAGAATTGACAAACGAACATTTGATTAACATTTAGTGTTATTAATAATAAAACAGAATAGTCATGAATAGATTAGAGTTAGTTCGAAATGAAATTGATGTTATTCTACTAAATCTACCCGATATGAACCAACGTCCAATGGGTTATATCCATTTGTACGGGGTAGCTCAAAACTGTAGTTTACTGGCTCTTAAAAGAGGTTTGGATGTAGAGCTATGCACTATCATGGGTTTACTGCATGATATTTATACGTATAAGTTTGAATATGTAAAAGAACATGCCATTCTGGGTGCTGTGGAAGCTGAAAATTTATTACATGATTTAGATATTTTTAATGAAGCGGAAATTGAAATTATCAGGAATGCAATCAGCAATCACAGTGATAAAAAGTCAAAGCATGATAAATACAGTGAATTATTAAAAGATGCGGATATGCTTCAAAATTCGCTTTATGACACAGTGTTTGATATCAAGCATAAGAAACGAATAAAGAAACTGTTGAAAAGCATGGGGATAAAACTTAAATTGAATAAAGCTGTAAAAAAGAATGTAAAAGAAGATTGAACTGAAATTACTGATTATCTTATTGATAGAAAGATTTAGATATGGCATTGGCAATATGTAGCAAATAAATAAGAAGCAAATGAATGAGATTATCAAAAATTACGAGTTGCTTGTGAAAAAATACAAGGAAATTGAAAAAGAATCGACTGAGCAAGAAATTCACGATAGAAGAGTAACACTTAGACGGATATTTCCAATTTTGACTGTTTATAAGATTAATATCTCCAGGTTAAAAAATGGAGAAAAAGCGTTTAAACTTTTTGGAAAGTTACGCGATATACAAGTTCAGCTTTCAAAGCTTGAAAATCAGGACCAAACTCCGGAAATGATAGAATACATTGCTTTTTTAAAAGAGAAAGAGCAGAAAATTCAGGTTAAGGTGCATAAATTCAGCAAAAAGAAAAAGTTGGAATTCCCGTCACTAAAAAAGAAATCAAAAATTGAGACATCAAAAATAGTTCAAAAAGCGGACAAAGCTTTTGCTAAGCTTGTAGAGAGAATAGAACTACGGAGTATTGATGATGCTGAAGATATTCACAAGATCAGAATAAAGTTTAAGAAATTTCGTTATGTAATTGAGATTCTTTCCTATATCACACCTATTGAAGATGAAAAGCTCGAAAGGTTGAAAGTATATCAGGATAAGTTGGGTGACATTCAGGATTATGAGGTTTTGATTCAGGGAATAACCAATTTTCATAAAACAAATAAACCCGACGAGGAAGCAAATACAGAAATTTTAGAGAAAGAACAAAATAATTTGATTGAACAGTTTGATGCTGAATTGGATACATTTATAGGAGTCTGTAAGGATGTTATAAGCAAGAATGCTGAAGTAGTCCGGACAGTGGATGAAAGTATTATTGAAAATAATTTTATTGACAAGATTTGAAGTTAAAATTGAAATTTTACGAATTTTGAATTAATCAATTAAAAAAATGGAAAAAAATAAGCTAGATTTTGATGATTTCAAAATTACTGATGGAGCTAAATTTAAGTTATCTGACTATCCTACTGAGCTGAAGAAAAAAGCACTTGAGAAAGAAGATGGTGAGTTGTTAATTCGTAAAGATATTGAAGAGCTGTCTGCGCTACAAAATGTTTTGTTTGCCGAAAGCCGGCATGCTGTGCTGATTGTGATTCAGGCAATGGATGCAGCCGGTAAGGATGGAACAATTAAGCATATTATGTCAGGAGTAAATCCAGCAGGGGTAAAAGTGACAAGTTTCAAAACTCCTTCGCCCACAGAATTGGATCATGATTATTTTTGGCGTCATTATGCAGCTTTACCCGGGAAAGGTGAAATCGGCATTTTTAATCGTTCGCATTACGAAAACGTACTTATAACAAAGGTTCATCCTGAGTTTATACTGCACGAAAAACACAGTAACATTAAATCCATAAAAGATATTGGAAAATCATTTTGGAAGGAGAGATACAAACAAATTTGCCGCTTTGAAAAGAACCTGATTGAAAACGATACTCTCATTCTGAAGTTTTTTTTGCATGTATCTAAAGATGTGCAGAAAAAGCGTTTTTTAGACAGGATTGATGATCCTAATAAAAATTGGAAATTCTCTGCCGCCGATTTAAAAGAACGTGCTCTCTGGGATGATTATCAATCAGCTTACGGAGAAGCAATAGCCAATACCAGTACAAAATCAGCACCTTGGTTTGTTATTCCAGCCGATAATAAATGGTATTGCCATTATTTAATTGTAAATATTGTTTGCAAAGAATTAAAAAAACTTGACATGAAATATCCTGTTATTTCTGATGTTGAAAGAGAAAATCTTTTAAAAGCCAAGGAGATTCTAATGAATGAAAAATAGATATTATATGTTCATACTAAAAAATATAAACGTTTATTTAAATCTTATTTTTCTTAAGTAAATTACTCTAATATACAAAAAATGTGATTTTTGCTCTTTATATTTAAATATTAAATAAAAATACAATAATTAGTTGCATTGTCGAAATAATGTTGTAAATTTGCAACGTTTTCAAATCACAAAGGCAGTCCTGCTTTTGTTACAACAATCAAAAAAACATAACATTCACAATTTCAACGTTTTTTCCTCAGAGGAAACTCTCACCAACACGTTATATTCATCATTTTTATGAGTAATTACACCATTCTGCAATTGAATGCGAAAGATCTGTCTGAATTGAAGGACATCGCAACCGAATTAGGCCTGAAAGTTTCAAATTCAGCAAAAAAAGAGACTTTAGTCTATGACATTCTCGATCAACAAGCCGTTGTAAATGCACAACGCAAAACAATCACCAACGAAAATCAAGAAATTGAACGGAAAAAACGTCTTCGTGTTCCGATTAAAAAAAGCGAACAAAAGCCTTTTCCACAACAAAATGCTCCTAAACCTGTAGAAGCACAGATTAAAAACATTGTATCAAATGATACTGAAGTTCCTAAAGAGGCAGTTGCACCAAAAGCGGTTGTGATAAAACATGCACAATCGCCAAAAGATGAAACAAAAGCTACCGATAATTCTGCACCGGAAGCTAAACCAGCTAAGAAAACTAATAAATCAAAACCTCAAAAAGCGAAACCTACTTTAGTTAAACCTGTAGTAGAGAATTCCGAAAAATTGGACGTAATTGAAACAGTAACTGTAACTCCAACTCCTGCACATGTAAAAGTGTTTGTATTGGAAGACAGACCTGAAATAGAATCGATTGAGGAAACATTGTTTGTACCGGAAGTTCCCGAAGAACAAACTACTGAAAATGAATTGAATGAACTAAAACCTTCAACTGAAGCTTCAGAATTAAAACCGATTAAACAATACAATCCTTCAAACGGAAATAACAATAATAATAATAACGCACGCAATAAGTTTACTTCACGTCCGGAGAAAGCTGAAAAACAATTCGACTTTGATGGCATACTTGAAGGAACCGGTACGCTGGAAATGATGGCCGATGGTTATGGTTTTCTTCGTTCAGCCGATTATAATTATTTAGCTTCGCCTGATGATATTTATGTATCACAGTCGCAAATTAAACTTTTCGGTCTGAAAACAGGAGATACCGTTCGCGGAGCTATTCGTCCTCCCAAAGAGGGTGAAAAATACTTTCCGCTTATTAAAGTAGCACAGATTAATGGCCGTTCGCCGGAATATGTTCGTGACCGTGTTCCTTTTGAGCACCTCACTCCTCTTTTCCCTGATACAAAATTCAACTTGTGCAGTGGTAAAAACGATACTCTTTCAGCTCGTATGGTTGATTTATTCAGCCCAATTGGAAAAGGTCAACGTGGATTAATTGTAGCACAACCAAAAACAGGTAAAACCGTCCTGTTAAAAGATATTGCCAATGCTATTGCAGCCAATCATCCTGAAGTATATATGATTGTATTACTGATAGATGAACGTCCTGAAGAAGTGACAGATATGGCTCGCAGTGTTCGTGCCGAAGTAGTTTCGTCTACATTTGACGAACCGGCAGAACGTCACGTAAAAGTGGCCAGTATGGTTCACGAAAAAGCAAAACGCATGGTAGAATGTGGTCAGGATGTGGTTATCTTGTTGGATTCGATTACACGCTTGGCCCGTGCTTACAACACGGTTTCACCTGCTTCTGGTAAAATTCTTTCAGGTGGTGTGGATGCCAATGCATTGCACAAACCTAAACGTTTCTTTGGAGCTGCACGTAATATAGAAAATGGTGGTAGCTTGACCATTATTGCTACTGCATTGACTGAAACTGGTTCCAAAATGGATGAAGTAATCTTTGAAGAATTTAAAGGAACCGGTAACATGGAACTTCAACTGGATCGTAAATTATCGAACAAACGCATTTTTCCTGCTGTTGACATTATGGCTTCAAGTACCCGTCGCGACGATTTATTGCTCGATAAAGATACATTGAATCGTATGTGGATACTCCGTCGTCATCTTGCCGATATGAATTCTATGGAAGCAATGGAATTTTTGAAGGACCGCTTGGAACGTACAGAAAATAACGATGAATTTTTAGTTTCAATGAATGGCTAATTATTAATAAGTAATAAGAATAATATATTTAAAATCGTCCGAAAATTCGGGCGATTTTTTTTTATTTAAAAATTCTTATTTCTAAAATACTCAATTAATTTCTAATGAATTAATTATAAATTGAAAAAATATTTCTACATTTGTTTTATATAAAACAACTTAAACTTATAATATGAAAGCATTTGACAATTTAAGTTCATTAGCAATCTTGATTTTTCTGGGGATATTTTCTTCTTGTACGAAAAATGAAGTGACGAATATTACATTGAATAAATCATCGGCAAATTACACCATAGGACAAAAAGATTCACTTATTAGCACTTTAAAAGTTGCTGGCGATGTATCTAAATTTCCACTCATTTGGACAACCAGCAACTCTACCGTTGCTACTGTAAAAAATGGTCTTATTACAGCCATAAATACAGGTACGGCAACCATAACTGTAAAATCAGGAACTCAAATGGCAATGTGTAAAATAATAATAGATGATAAGATTAACCCTTCATTGACCAAAGGGTTATTGATTTATTATGGTGATGTTTATGAAACAAAAACAGATACGATTTTAAATAATAATTCTAATAACTTTATTATCTATCTGGGTGGCGCAACAGTAAATTTGAATAATTATTTTGCTGGTAGTGATGACAGGTTAATGATAGAAGTAAATGTTCCGACAATCTTTAATGACAGTATTCCATCAGGTACATATGATATGATGACTGATCTTAAGCAAAGTGAATTTGTTCCATTTTCAATTGTTCCGGCATATATTGATAAAAAAAATGAACCTTGGGGTTCGTGGGATTTTGGTTTAGGGAGTAATCCTATTGAAGTTGGAAATATGGTAGTCAAAGAGTCAATGGGTATATACAATATTGAATATGTTTTTATTGACTATTATGGTAATACAATATCGGGAACCTATAACGGATCTCTATCCTACTTTAATAATACAACTCAAAATGCACCAGCTATTTTAAAAAATAAAATGCAATTTAATTCCTCTAAGATATTGACTAAACTTTCAAAATTAAAGAATAGAAAGTTGTAAATTGATCTCAATTGTGATTATAAAGGAAGACATTCTATTCTACGAATGTCTTTTTTATGCACAAAAGTGAGCATTTTATGCAGGTTTTTTATTGGTTTAGGAAAAAAGAACTATCTTTGCAGCCGGAAAAAATTGTAAGATTCACAATAATAATCAAGTCTGGTAATATCTAATCTGCACATTTAAAGTGCTAAACTGAATAAATTAGACATCATTAAAAAAATCAAAATCATGAAATTATTAGAAGGAAAAGTAGCGATTGTTACAGGAGCTGCCCGTGGTATTGGTAAAGCGATAGCCTTGAAATTGGCAAGTGAAGGTGCTAATATTGCATTCACTGATTTAAATATCGACGAAAATGCCATAAACACCCAAAATGAAATAGAAGCTCTGGGTGTAAAAGCTAAAGGCTATGCTTCGAATGCTGCAAATTTTGAAGAAACTCACAAAGTAGTTGACGAAATTGTAAAGGAATTTGGTCGCGTTGACATTTTAGTTAACAATGCTGGAATTACAAAAGATGGTTTAATGATGCGTATGAGCGAAATGCAATGGGATGCAGTTATCAATGTAAATTTGAAATCCGCTTTCAACTTCATTCATGCAGTTACACCGGTAATGATGAAACAAAAAACAGGTAGCATTATCAATATGAGCTCTGTAGTCGGAGTTTCGGGAAATGCCGGTCAATCTAACTATTCTGCTTCTAAAGCTGGAATGATTGGATTAGCTAAATCTGTTGCTAAAGAATTAGGTTCTCGTGGAATTCGTGCTAACGCAATTGCACCGGGCTTTATCGAAACTGAAATGACACATGCTTTGAATGACGAACAACGTGCTAAATGGGCTGAAGCTATTCCATTGCGTCGTGGCGGAAGTCCTGACGAAGTGGCAAAAGTGACACTTTTCCTTGCATCAGACTTATCTAGTTATGTAAGCGGGCAAGTTATCAATGTTTGCGGTGGAATGAACACATAATTCAATTAAAAATTAATTATTAATAATTGATAATTAAACGCTCCGAAGAAATTTGGAGCGTTTTTTGTTTTAATAATGTTACAGAATAAATTAGCAATATACTCGTATTTAAAACGAAAAAATAGTATCTTTGTCAGTCTTTTTCGGTAAAACTGACAAAATAGTCAAAAACACAACGATACAACTATATAAAACATTGGAATAATGGGATTTAATGACTTTTTAGGAAAAATACTTGGTAATAAATCGCAACGCGACTTAAAGGAAATCACACCTTATGTAGACAAAATTAAGGCAGTCTATTCAGAAATCTCAGCACTCAGCAATGATGAATTGCGAGCTCGTACAGAGACTATTAAAACTCGAATACAAGATTATGTAGCAGCTGAAGTGACTCGTGTTGCTGAGCTCAAAGCAAGTGTTGAAGAAACCGAATTAGATCTTCGCGAAAAAGTATATTCAGAAATTGATAAGCTTGAAAAAGAAATCACTGCTAAATATGAAGAAGTGCTGGATCAGGTTCTTCCAGAAGCTTTTAGTATAATGAAAGATTCGGCTCGTCGTCTGAATGAAAACTCTGAAATAGTTGTTACAGCAAATGATTTTGACCGGGAATTGGCAACAAAACACGATTTCGTAACTATACATGGCGATAAAGCTCATTATAAAAATGAATGGACAGCCGGCGGAGTACCTGTTAAATGGGAAATGGTGCATTACGATGTGCAATTATTTGGTGGTGTAGTACTTCATAAAGGTAAAATCTCAGAAATGGGAACCGGTGAAGGTAAAACATTGGTGGCTACACTTCCTGTTTTCCTGAATGCACTGACTCGCAATGGTGTACACGTTGTAACTGTTAATGACTACTTATCAAAACGTGACTCCGAATGGATGGGACCTTTGTACATGTTCCACGGTTTATCAGTTGATTGTATTGATAAACACCGTCCTAATTCAGAAGAACGCCGTCAGGCCTATTTAGCTGACATCACTTTCGGAACAAATAATGAATTTGGGTTTGACTATCTGCGTGACAATATGGCCACTGCCCCACTCGATCTGGTACAACGTAAGCATAATTATGCTATTGTGGATGAGGTCGATTCGGTGTTGATTGACGATGCCCGTACTCCACTCATTATTTCAGGTCCGGTGCCAAAAGGAGAAGATCAGCTATTCGAAGATTTACGTCCTAAAGTGGAACGTTTGGTAAATATCCAAAAAACATTGGCTACTAAATACCTGTCAGATGCTCGAAATTTATTAAAATCTGAAGATAAAAAGGTTCAGGAAGAAGGTGCTTTAGCCTTATTTCGTTCCTACAAGGGAATGCCAAAAAACAAACCGCTGATTAAATACCTCAGTGAACAAGGGATTAAAGCTCTTTTGCTTAAAACAGAAGAGACTTATATGCAGGAAAATAACCGGAATATGCATATAGCTACAGATCCACTCTATTTTGTTATTGATGAAAAGAACAATACTATTGAACTAACCGATAAGGGAATTGATTTAATCACTGACAATACTGATGATTCTCATTTCTTTGTTTTGCCTGATGTTGGTAGTGAAATAGCTGATCTGGAAAAAGATAAGACGCTTTCCCTTGAAGAAAAACAATCTCAAAAAGATGAAATTCTTCAAAACTATTCTGTAAAATCAGAACGTGTTCATACAATCAACCAATTATTGAAAGCATATACACTTTTCGAAAAAGATGTGGAATATGTAGTGATGGATAACAAAGTAAAAATTGTAGACGAACAAACCGGACGTATTATGGATGGCCGTCGTTATTCTGATGGTTTACACCAGGCTATTGAAGCCAAAGAACAAGTAACAATTGAAGCTGCTACACAAACATTTGCAACTATTACACTACAAAATTACTTCCGTATGTACCACAAACTGTCAGGTATGACAGGTACTGCAGAAACTGAAGCTGGTGAATTGTGGGACATCTACAAATTGGATGTAGTTGTAATACCAACTAATCGTCCTATTGCCCGTAATGATATGGAAGACCGCGTTTACAAAACAAAACGCGAAAAGTATACTGCTGTAATTGAGGAAATTGATCGTTTAGTTGCTGTCGGTCGTCCGGTTTTGGTAGGTACAACATCGGTTGAAATTTCTGAATTATTGAGTCGTATGCTCAACGGAAGAAAAATTAAACACAATGTATTGAATGCCAAATTGCACCAACGTGAAGCAGAAATTGTAGCGGAAGCAGGTCATTCAGGAACTGTTACCATTGCAACCAATATGGCTGGTCGTGGAACGGATATTAAACTGACTCCAGAAGTGAAAGCCGCAGGTGGTTTGGCTATTATTGGTACTGAACGTCATGAAAGTCGACGTGTGGACCGTCAGTTACGTGGACGTGCAGGTCGTCAGGGTGATCCGGGATCTTCTATTTTCTATGTTTCATTGGAAGATGATTTGATGCGTTTATTTGGTTCGGAACGTATTTCCGGCATAATGGACAGGCTTGGTTTTGAAGAGGGTGAAATGATTGAGCATTCCATGATTTCAAAATCTATAGAACGCGCTCAAAAGAAGGTGGAAGAAAATAACTTTGGCAGACGTAAAAATTTGTTGGAGTATGATGATGTCATGAATTCTCAACGTGAAGTCATTTATTCTAAACGTCACCATGCTTTGATGGGCGAACGTATTGGTGTAGACATTACCAATATGGTATATGATACTGCTGAAAACATTGTGGAGAATGCCCGTAACAATGCTGATTTCGAAGAACTTGAAGTAGAATTATTGAAAGTATACGCGATGGATACTCCTTTTTCAGAAGAAGAATTCACTAACACTAAAATAAGCATTTTAAGTGATAAAGTAGCTGAAGCTGCCATTGGAACACTTAAACGTAAAATGGAAAAAATGGCTGCTGTTACATATCCGGTTGTAAAACAGGTATATGAAGAAAAAGGTCAACAGTATGAAAGCATTCTTATACCGGTTTCGGATGGTCAACGCGTTTTCAATATTACCACACATTTGGAAACTGCCTATAAAACAGAAGCCCGTGAAGTTGTAAAAGCTTTCGAAAAACAAACTCTACTTTATGTAATTGATGATGAATGGAAAGAGCATTTACGTCAGTTGGATGAATTACGTAATTCTGTTCAAAATGCAAGTTACGAGCAAAAAGATCCGCTGTTGATTTATAAGCTAGAATCTTTTGGATTATTCAAAGAAATGATTGATTCGATTAACCGTAAAATCTTAGCTATTTTATTCCGTGGTCAGATTCCAATGCGTGAACCGGAACAAGTACGTGAAGCCAGACCAAGTCAACGCATGGATTTAAGTAAATACAAAACTCAAAAAGATGATGCCGGCAGTAGCAGCAATGATCCTACTAAACAAGACACCCGCGAACAGCAACATAATGAACCAATTCGTGTTGAGAAAAAAGTTGGTCGTAATGACCCTTGTCCTTGTGGAAGCGGAAAAAAATATAAAAACTGTCACGGAGCAAGCTAATTCACAATTAAAAAGTAATAATTTAAAAATAAGTGCAGAACAAATTTTCAATCACTTAATTTTTGATTATATCAATTTGATAATTCTTAATTTTTAATTATAAAATTATGCTTTTAAATTATATTACCTGGAATGTAGATCCAATCATTTTTCATCTTGGCCCCCTTTCCGTTCGTTGGTATGGATTGCTATGGGCAATTGGTATTTATTCGACTCTATTGATTGTTCAGCGCCTTTTTAAAAATGAAAACTTATCTGAAGAGTGGCTCGATAAACTATTCATTTATACAGTTGTAGGAGCAATTGCAGGTGCTCGTCTGGGTCATTGTTTTTTCTACGAATGGCATTTATTACCAGAACCGGTTAACTTTCTTGGAATTACATTTGAATATGGAAATCCATATTTTACCCATCCTTGGGAATTATTGTATATATGGCGAGGTGGATTAGCCAGTCATGGCGGTGCTATCGGAATTTTGATAGCCATGTATTTTTACAATAAAAATGTTTCCAAAAAAGGGATCAACTGGATTTTCGATCGTTTATTGATTGGAGTTACAATTTGTGGTGCAGCCATTAGATTAGGTAATTTAATGAATTCTGAGATCTATGGAAATGCAACTTCCATGCCTTGGGGTTTTATCTTTGTACGTGCTGGTGAAACTGAGCCAATGCATCCAACGCAAATTTACGAAATGCTTTATTGTCTGATTACTTTTGCGGTTATGTGGTGGTTGTACTGGAAAAAACAAGCTTATAAAAAGAATGGTTTATTATTCGGAGTATTTTTAATTGGAGTATTTGGTTCGCGGTTTGCTTTGGAATTTATCAAATTAAATCAGGAAGCTTTTGAATCCAACTTCCCGCTGAATATGGGCCAGGTACTGAGTATTCCATTCATAATTTGGGGTATTTGGCTGATAATAAGAAGTAAAAAGATTGAAATACAATAAACAGGACAAAATGTTTTCTAACTTTAAACGGTTATCTTTCAAACATAAGAATAATAAATTCTGGTATTATTTTAAAAATAATGCGCGACAATTTATTCCCACTTCCATATTCCAAAAGAGATTAGAACAAAAGTTGAATTCTATTCAGGAGTTTGATTCAAATTACATTCAAAAAAGAGTTGATTATTACAATCAATTAGATGAAATTTGTGAGATATCCGAAAATGCTCAACCACTTTCAGGGTTGAAACTTGGAAAAAAGATGAAAACTTATTTCTTTGATACCTACGAATATATTCGATATTTTAATCAAAACCTGAAAGCATCGTTTTTATTTGGTGATGTCATTCACATTCCGGATGAACCTTCATTCGTCAAAAGCCGTCCAATTAATGGAATTATTAAAAACTCCGTTCTATTAAATCTTGATAAAGTACGCCATTTTCTTTTTGTAAACGATAAAAAAACTTTTGAATCAAAAAAGAGTATTTTGCTTGGACGTTCAAAAGCCCACCAACCGCACAGAATTAAATTTCTGGAAATGTATTTTAATCATCCACTTTGCGATATAGGTCAGGTTAATACCAATATGAACCAACATTTTATAGCCAACAGGATGACTATAAGCGAACATTTAGACTATAAATATATACTTTGTTTGGAAGGAAATGATGTAGCCAGCAATCTGAAATGGGTAATGTCCTCCAATTCATTGGCAGTAATGCCGAAACCTGTTTACGAAACCTGGTTTATGGAAGGTTCTTTAATTCCTGATTTTCATTATGTGCATATTAAAGATGATTATTCCGATCTGGAAGAAAAACTTAATTATTACAATACACATACCGCTGAAGCATTGAAAATTGTGGAAAATGCTCACAAATACATCAATCAATTCAAGAATAAAAAACAAGAGGACCTGATTTCATTGCTGGTAATAAAAAAATACCTGAAAATGACCGGTCAGGAAAATGACACTAATTAAAAAGGCTTAATTGTTTTACTATGAGAGCTGTATTGCTGTTACTGATTATTTTATTTTCAGTTGAATTATATTCGCAAAATGATTCAGTAAAAGTTATTGATTCAACTTCCGTCAAAACCAATTCGCCTTGGTATAAATCACGCTATATTCATGAAAGTTTTGTACCTTTTTGTTTGGCTGCAAGTAGTCTTACTATTATGGCAATTCCAAATTTAAAAGAAAATCTACAAAGTAAATTGAATTGGAACAATCAAAAAAGTCCCAATTATATAAATCTTGGTGATGATTATGTGCGTTATGCCCCATCGGTGGCTGCGTATGCACTCAGCGCTTTTGGTTTAAAATCTAAACACCGGTTTATTGATCGTTCGGTAATTTTAGCAATTTCATATATTGCCAGTGATTTTGTAGTGTATAACACTAAAAATATCACCAAAGAAGCCCGACCAAATAAAGATGGCTTTAATTCGATGCCTTCGCAACATGCAGCAATAGCCTTTGTTGGCGCAACTTTTTTGGATCACGAATTAGGATATATCAGTCCGTGGATTTCGGTAGGTGGTTATTTGACTGCAAGTTATGTTGCTTATGCTCGTGTTGCCCGAAATGCGCATTGGACAAACGATGTGTTAATGGGCGCAGCAGTCGGAATGTTAATGACTAATGCCACATACTGGGCTTACGATGGCGTAATGAAACATTTCTCTAAAAATCTCAGTATTTCACCTGTAATTGATTCACAACAAACAGGACTTTATGTTTGTTATACTTTTTAATAAAAATATCACTTAAATGGCTAAAAATAAGACAGAAGTTGACTTTACTAAAGTAAAACCATATAATCAGGACGAAGAAAAAACGGCTCAACTGGCTCGTATGTTCAATAAAATCTCAGACAAATACGATAAGTTCAATGATATTATGACGTGGGGAATGGCGCGTATGTGGCGTAAACAATCTTTGTTGACATTAAAACCCTTCAACCCGAAACAAATTTTGGACATTGCTGCCGGAACTGCCGACATGTGCATTAAATCCTACGAATATTTGAATCCCGATCAAGTTATGGGTGTTGATATCTCTGAACAAATGTTGGAAATGGGACGCGTGAAGGTAGCCAAAGTCGGTTTAAGTGCTAAAATTGATTTGCAAGTTCAGGATGTTTCAGCTTTGACTTTTGCAGATGGAAGTTTTGATGCAGCAACTATTGCTTTTGGGATTCGTAATTTCGAAAAACTGAACGAAAGCCTGCAACAAATCAACCGGGTGTTACGTCCGGGTGGACATTTGCTGATTCTGGAAATGAATGAACCGGAAAAAGGACTGTTGTTCAAAGGTTATCAGCTTTATACCAAAGTTTTCGTTAAATTGACAGCCAAACTACTTTCCAGCGATAAAGTGGCCTACGATTACCTGCAGGAATCAATGCATGCGTTCCCAAATGGAGAAAAACTAATTGAAATTTTAAAAGCAAATGGATTTAAACTGAATAAATACCGTAAGTTTACTTTTGGAGTTTGCAGTATGTATTTGGTTCAGAAATAAACAAATAAACAAAAAAATAAGGAGTAAGAATTTATCGAATAAAATTCTTACTCCTTATTTTTTAATTCATTATCAACGAAGTATGTTTATATCTCCTTTTAATAGATACTCACCAGGGCGTAAATGACTGGTTTTATTTGGTTTTGCTTTGGCATCAAAATCATTTCCTAACGCTTTTATTACATAAAAATAAGCACCAATTGCCGCTTTTCGTCCATTAATATTCCCATCCCATCCTTTTTGTGGATCAGTCCAGTGATACACTAACCGCCCCCACCGATTATATACCCAGGCTTGAAAACTCATAATTGAATGATACTTTACTCTAAATTCATCGTTAATGCCATCACCGTTTGGTGTAAAAATACTGGGAGCTTTAATATATGAGTCAGTTACGGTAACAGTAATTACATTTGAATAAGTACAACCATAATCGTCGCTGACCGTAACTTTCACGTAATAAGTACCTGACTCTTTAAAAATGTATGAAGTAGATGGATCTGTTCTGTCTGTAACTAAAGATGGTGTTGTTATTGAATCATTTTTAAATATCTCCCATTTATACTTCATTGTTGTTATATCTTTCACATTTGCATTTGCATAAAATGTTATTTCTAATGGTGCAGAAGAACTGACGTCGGTTAGGTTTGTCGGACCTTCAACTTCATTTTGATCATTATTTGTTCCACGTGTAAGTACTTGTGACGTTTCATGACAAATCACTGCTACAGCAGGATACTCAGGACTTGGAATGTTAAAAGGAATTCCTAATTTCGTTGCAAATTGGTCTCCGGTAAGCGTGAATGCTGTATTGCAATATGGAGCCGGAACTGAAATAGGATTTGCTTGAGGAAAAGTTTTAGTTATAGTTGTATCTTGAGTATTCCAATTTGATCCTCCCCAAGTAAGGGTATTATATGTAATCTTACAATCTCTTGATATAGGTAATTGTCCACTATCGGGTGTTTTATAATAAAGTTGAGGCATAATAACATCCAGATTAGTTCCTTTACATTGGTCTGATTGATTAGTACTTGGTGCAATGGATGTTGGCAAGTTGTTTTTATAACTAATCACCCAAATAGTATCAGTTATATCTCCATCAACTTTAATTATATAACCTGTATTATCCACCGGGTATAATGTAGGAGTTTCTGGTTTATAATTGGTAATCGCATTAGCATATTTATAGAAACTAACATTAGTTCCATCGTAATCTATTGTAGTACGATTTGTTATACTGTCAAAAATAATAACTGTAATTGTCTCATTCCCGGTTTTCTTAGTAAGTACAATATGTTTATCACCATCCGTAAATTTTAGTTTTGCAGGAACAGCAAAAGTCGAAATTGAGAGTATAAACAGACAGGCAGACAAAATGAATTTTCTCATATATAATAGTGTAAAAATTACGTTTTAGCAATATCAAATGCAAATGTACATCTTTCTAATCAAAAACAAAAAAAACTTTGATTTATCACCCTTATTAGCTTGAGAAAGTATATTTTTCGTATTTTTGCAATTATAACTAAGAAACGATTAGTAATAGTTTAACAATGAAAAAATATTTAGTTAGTAGTATAATTGCAGCAGTTCTGTTATTTACATTTTCTGTTTTTGGTCAAAATAACAATTATCCAAAACGAACTGTAAATGGAGTTGAATGCTATATATATACTGTTCAGGAAAGCGAAGGATTATTGGCAATTGGCCGAAAATTTGAAATTTCAGCAGACGAAATCAGCAAAGCGAATCCATACATAAAAAATGGATTGAAAGTGGGGCAACAAATACTGATTCCTATTAAGAAGTCAAATACCGTAAAAAATCAAAAAACGGATAATAAAGTTGCTAAACATGGATTTATACAGCACAAAGTAGAGAAAAAACAAACTCTTTTTGCTATAAGTCATAAGTACAATGTCAGTCAAGAGGAAATAATTAAATATAATCCTCAAGTTGTGAATGGATTGCATGAAGGCAGCATATTACAAATTCCGGTTGCAGCTAAAGAATCTATCCAAAAGGTTGTTGCTAAGCAGGTAAACACCAAGCAGATTCCTGTTGCAAATCAAAACTATATACTTTACGAAGTAAAACCCAATGAAACGTTGTTTTCAATCTGCAAGCGCCACAATGTAGAAATAGCTGATGTTGTGAAACTTAATCCGGGTTCATCGTCGAAATTAGCTGTTGGAACTGAACTTAAAATTCCGATAAAAAAAGAAGAATCCAAAAAAGAACCAATTGCTTCGGTCACAAATTCACCTTTAATTCACTCTCAATTTTTAGAGAATATCGTTAGTTCTAAAGTGAATAATCGGAAAGTAATTCGCATAGCTTTTCTGCTCCCTTTTATGCTTGATCAATCAAAAAAAGATCCTAAACTGGATCGATTCGTCAACTTTTATGAAGGAGCACTTATAGCTATTGAACAAGCAAAACAAAAGGGAGTTTCTTTCGAAATTTACACTTATGACACCGAAAATTCAGAAGAAAAAATTAACGAAGTATTGTTGCACGATGAATTAAAGTCTATGGACTTGATAATTGGTCCGGCATTTACGAATCATGTGCCTTTTGTAAGCGATTTTGCAAAAGAAAACAAAGTCAATACTTTAATCCCATTCACTTCGAAAGTAGCTGATATTGAAACTAATCCATATTTATTTCAATTCAATCCTGGCTCCGATACCGAATTAGAATATACCAAAGAATTACTGGCAAGTAAATACAAAAATATGCATATTGTATTTGCCAATTTAGTAGGTGTCAGCGAGTCTGACGAAGGTAAAATAAGTGCTGATGCAATACAGCAAGAATTGACCAGAGAGAGACGGACTTTCTCGAAAATAAATTTATCAACGACTGGCGATGTGAATTTTGCAAGTGTTTTGAAGAAAAAAGATAAGAATCTGATTATTTTCAATACCGATAAATTTACAAGCATAAGTCCATATATAAATTCTTTAATATCAAGCTCTAAAAATTTTGATATAACCCTTTTGGAACAATTTAGTTGGAGAAATCAAACTGATAAAATGCCGAAATGTATTTATATATCACCATTCAATTCGGACTATAATGAGGTTTCAATGGACGATTTCAATGCTGAGTTTGATCAATATTATGGTAAAGATACTTCCGACGATTCACCTCGTTATGATATTTTAGGATACGATTTGGCGAATTACTTTATAACTTTCATTCAACGTTATGGAAGCAAATTTGAAAATAAGTTATCAACCACCAGTATAGTGACAGGAATTCAATCACAGCCTCTGTTTGAACGCAGTTCTAAAAAATCAGGATTTATTAACCAACGTGTTTATTCAGGAGAAGATAATGCCAAATAAATCATTGAAAATAAGAACTATGAATAAAATTTGTATCCTTATCCTTCTAGTCATATCAACTACAACTTTTGCTCAAAACAGACTGATAAAGCCCGAGATGTATGTTGGTGCTAATTTTGGTGTCACAGAATCCATGGTAATGTTCAATCCGACAGTTAATCAAGGATTTCTCAGAGGTTACAATGGAGGGCTTGTATTTCGCTATATCGCTGAAAAAAATGTTGGGACACAAATAGAATTGAATTTTTCACAACGTGGTTGGGAAGAACCTTCGGGATTGTACACAAAGCAATTGAATTACATTGAACTTCCTTTTATGACTCATATTTTTGTAGGTAAAAAAAATCGGGTTTTCTTTAATATTGGACCTAAAATCAGCTATTTGATTTCTGAAAAAACATTGGTTAACAGAACTGTAAATTCAACTGCCGTTCAACAAACTACAGCTATTCAAAATCCATTTGATTATGGTCTATGTACCGGTTTAGGTTTGTTATTCAACATAAAGGGGAATATACTTCAATTGGATACCAGAGCCTATTATGCCTTAAATGATTTATATTCAAACAGTAAGTCCGACTATTTTAGCCATTCTAATAATTTGAATCTTTCGGTTAATCTAGCCTGGTTATTAAAAGTCAAATAGTCCTTTTTTCCTACCGATTTTCGTTTGAAAGCTTTTCAAAAAATATTTTTATGCGTGAAATAAGTAGTACTTATGGTTGACCTATTGACAAAGAAATTATAACCCAAAGTATTGCGAATGGCACTACTGAATTTGTCGAGAATACATTTTCGGATACTAATGTTCCTGCCTATCGTGATGATGAAGGTGTATACTTTTCTGCAAAGTAAATGATGCCATTAAGTATGTTAACAAACATTGATTTTAAGTTCGTATAAAGTTGTTGAAACTTTTACATTTTTTTTTGGTAGATGTTGTAGCAAATGGAAATATTTTGCCGAAAACGTTTGTTATACTGCTTTGAATCATTTGTCATTCACGACTAAAAATCCATTGAAAGTAACGATTAAATAATTTTAAATTATTGAGCTAAATATTCAACGTGAATTTTTGTACTCGAATGAATACGTGGATTTATTTTTTTCATTCATCTAAAATACCTAATTTTGTCTCAAATTCAATCAACCAAAAATGATACTTCTTCATATAGAAACCTCCACCAATGTTTGTTCAGTAGCTCTAAGTGAAAATGCTAACTGCCTGTTTTCAAAATCAAATGCTGATGGAATGAATCATGCAGCTTTACTAAGCGTTTTCATTGCAGAAGCTCTGGAAGTGTTGAAATCAACAAATAAAAAAATCGATGCAGTAGCAGTAAGCAGTGGTCCCGGATCATATACCGGCCTACGCATTGGTGTTTCTACAGCTAAAGGTTTATGCTACGGTTACGGAATTCCAATGATAGCAGTCAGCACATTGGAAGTTCTGACTGTAGAAGCATTAAAATTTAAAGGAGATATTCCGAATGCTTTGTTTTGCCCCATGATAGATGCACGCAGAATGGAAGTTTACGCAGCTATTTATAATGTCCACGGAGAAATTAAACGCGAGATTGCAGCTGACATCATTAGTTCTGAATCATATGCAGAAATACTAGCCAATCAGCTCGTTTATTTTTTTGGAAATGGTGCTGAAAAATGTAAAAGTACGCTCACTCACTCCAACGCACTCTTTATTGATAATTTGGTACCATTGGCCGAAAACATGATTCAATTTGCAGAAAAAGCATTTCTTGAAAACAACTTTGTGGATGTAGCTTATTTTGAGCCATTTTACCTGAAAGAATTTCAAACAACTACTCCTAAAAAAATGTAGAGACGCACAGTTGTGCATCTCTTGTTTTCATGTAATTACAGTTCAAATTCCTGACCTGATTCCGGTATTTCAATATCGTGAAATCCGGCTTTTTCCAACTCTTTAGCAAAGTACTGTTGAACATCATATTCCCCATGCACCAAAAAGGTCTTCTTTATTTTGCTTGCATCCTGACAGCTTAAAAAAGCGATCATTTCAGCGTAATCTCCATGACCAGAAAATGCTTCTATTTTTGCAATGCGGGCATTAACTTGATGTATCTCACCGAAAATAGAAATATACTGTAACCCGGGCTCCTGTATGCGAGCTCCTAATGAAGTTGGCGAGCAATATCCAACAATCAAAATAGTATTGCGCCAATTGCTTACATTATTGGCAACATGATGTTTAACACGTCCGGCTTCTAACATTCCAGAAGATGAAATAATTATGCAAGGATTTTGATAATCGTTTAATGACTTCGATTCGTCCACATTTTTAATATAATGAAGTGAATTAAAACCGAATGGATCCGTATCGTATTTCAGTACTTTTTTGACATCGTCATTCATACACTCGAGATGCATTCTGAATACATCCGTAGCATTAACCGAAAGTGGACTATCCACAAAGACTTCAATTTTTGGCAATAAACCTTCGTTGTATAAATTATTGAGCACAAAAACAATTTCCTGGGTTCTACCAATCGAGAAAGAAGGAATAATCAACTTTCCACCTTTATCTACACAAGTTTCGACTACGATTTTCAATAAGTCGTCCACACTTTCTTTTTCATCCTGATGCAACCGATTACCATAAGTGGATTCCGTAATCAGGTAATCGCATTGTGGAAAAGCTGTTGGAGGATGAATGATGCGGTTATGCGGCCGGCCGATATCACCTGTATATGCCAGGTGCACTTTTTTTCCATTTTCAATTATCTCAAGGTTTACAACAGAGCCTCCAAGCATGTGACCTGTATTTGTAAACTTGACGTTTAATTTATCATTTATATAGAAACGACGATCGAATGCAACTCCAATAAATAGCTCCATACATTTTTCAGTATCCTCCTGGCCGTAAATTGGTTCAATAGGCGGAAGTCCTTGCTTATCACGTTTTTTATTAAACCACTTAACATCAAGTTCCTGAATATGGCCACTGTCGGCAAGCATTATGGCACATAAATCACGCGTGGCATTGGTGCATATCACCGAGCCCCGAAATCCAAGTTTATACATATAAGGAATAAGTCCTGAATGATCAATATGAGCGTGGGAAAGTATGAGATAATCGATGGTAGCCGGATCAAAACCAAGATTACGGTTCATAGAGTCGGTTTCGAGACCTTTACCCTGAAACATGCCACAATCCAACAGAATTCGCTTTCCTTCATTCGTTGTAATCAGATGTTTGCTTCCTGTTACTTCGCGTGCTGCGCCAATAAATTTGATTTTCATGGTAGTTGATATTTTAATTAATTGATAATGTTTTTGTTATATTTCTGAAATTTAATTTTCATTTTTTGTTCACCAAAACTACTCAATACTTTTAATAATTCCTATAAATTTACAATTAAATTTATTATTAAATTTACACTTTCAAAACTGCATATTCCATATTATATGCGTATTATTACTCAATACTGTGGTTCGTAAAACACTTATTTAAAGCATTTGAACCTAAAATATGCTAATTTTGCCATCTCTGCATTGCAAAATGGAAATATTGTTCTATTTTTGCAGACTAACATATGCATATGGAAGCGTTTTATAAAACACATAAGTATTTGGTTGAACACGTGCAATCACCGGTCAGACGATTATTGATGGACGAAATAGACTGGACACACCGCCTAATTGGTATTAAAGGCAGTCGTGGTGTAGGAAAAACGACCTTTTTACTGCAATATGCTAAGGAACAATTCGGAATTGACCGCAGTTGTTTATACGTTAATTTCAACAATTTCTATTTTACGGAGCATACGCTGGTTGAATTTGCAGCTGAGTTTTGTGCACTGGGAGGAAAAACATTATTGATTGATCAAACGTTTAAATACGAGAATTGGTCAAAAGAATTGCGTGAATGTTTTTTTCGTTTTCCAGATCTTCATATTATTTTTTCCGGATCTTCAGTCATGCGTTTGATAGAAGACAATCATGATCTTCAGGATATTGTCGCCTCTTATAACTTACGCGGATTTTCATTCAGAGAATTCTTGAATTTACAGTCTGGCACCACATTTACAGCCTTTAGTCTAGAAGAAGTTATACAGAACCACGAACAAATTGCAACTGATATTTGTCAGAAAGTTCATCCATTCGATTATTTCCAATCCTATTTACATCATGGTTTTTATCCATTTTTTCTGGAAGATCGGAATTTCTCCGAAAATCTATTGAAAACTATGAATATGATGTTGGAAGTGGATATTTTACTGATAAAACAAATTGAACTGAAATATCTGGCTAAAATACGCAAGTTGCTGTATTTGATTATGAATTCAGCTCCCGGAGCACCCAACGTTAGTCAATTGAGTAAAGAAATTGAAACATCGCGTGCAACCATAATGAATTATATTAAATACCTCAAAGACGCACGATTACTGAACACTTTGTATTCCGAAGGCGATGTATTTCCCAAAAAACCAAATCAGATTTATCTTCACAATACAAATTTGATGTATGCTGTAAGCCTTGGAAATGTAGATAAAACAGCTGAGCGTAAAACATTTTTCTATAATGCCCTGCATTCACGACACAAAGTAAACACCTGCAAATATCACATGGATTTTTGTATTGACCAACAGTATCATTTTAAATGTGAATGCAAACCAGAAACAGGGAAATATTATTCAAAAGCTTTATATGCTGTTGATGAGATAGAAGTAGGATGTAAAAATGAAATTCCCTTATGGTTGTTCGGATTTTTATATTAATACTTTTATAACTAATTCAAAATAATAATTAACTACGCCTAAGGCGCAATAACAAAAATAACAAAAACAACAATAACAAATTAATAATTTTATAAATTTCTAACAAAATGGCTAAATCTAAAAAATTTTTAACCTGTGATGGAAATCAAGCTGCGGCACATATAGCATATATGTTCACCGAAGTATCTGCAATTTATCCAATCACACCATCCACTACAATGGCTGAATATGTAGATGAATGGGCTTCAACAGGTCGTAAAAACATGTTCGGAGAAAAAGTACAAGTTCAGGAAATGCAATCGGAAGCAGGTGCTGCTGCCGCTATGCACGGAGCATTACAAGCTGGAGCTTTGACTACTACTTTCACAGCTTCTCAAGGTTTATTGCTAATGATTCCTAATATGTATAAAGTTGCTGGTGAATTACTTCCAGGCGTTTATCACGTTTCAGCTCGTGCATTGGCTTCACATGCTCTATCTATTTTTGGTGACCACCAGGATGTGATGGCAGTACGTCAGGTTGGATGTGCAATGCTTGCTACCGGTTCAGTACAGGAAGTAATGGATTTGGCGGCAGTAGCTCACTTAGCTTCTATCAAAACCCGCGTACCATTTGTACACTTCTTCGACGGTTTCCGTACTTCACACGAAATTCAAAAAATCGAACAACTGGACCAGGAAGACTTGGCTCCACTTGTTGACATGGAAGCTCTTAAAAGTTTCCGTGAACGTGCATTGAACAATGAAAATCCTGTTGTTCGTGGTACTGCTCAGAATCCTGATATTTACTTCCAAGCTCGCGAAGCTTCTAATCCATTTTACGATGCAATTCCTGAAGTAGTAGAAAATTACATGAACGAAATAAACAAATTAACCGGACGTAAATATGGTTTGTTTGATTATTACGGAGCAGAAGATGCTGAACGTGTAATTATTGCTATGGGTTCTTCAACCGAAGCTATCCGCGAAGGTATTGATTACTTAATTGAAAAAGGAGAAAAAGTTGGTTTGGTATCTGTTCACTTATACCGTCCATTCTCTGCTAAACACTTCCTTTCTGCATTACCTAAAACTGCAAAACGTGTGTGTGTTTTAGACCGTACAAAAGAACCGGGTGCTGGTGGCGAACCATTATACCTTGATGTAAAAGATGTAATGTATGGTACTCCTAATCAACCAATCATTGTTGGTGGCCGTTACGGTTTGTCTTCTAAAGACTTTACTCCTGCTCAAGTGCTTTCGGTTTACGAAAACCTTGCATTGCCAGAACCAAAAAATCACTTTACTGTAGGTATCGTTGATGATGTTACCTTTACTTCTCTTCCAATGAAAGAAGAAATTGCTTTGGGTGGAGCTGGAACTATCGAAGCTAAATTCTATGGTTTAGGTGCTGATGGTACTGTAGGTGCTAACAAAAACTCAATCAAAATTATTGGTGATAACACAGATAAATACTGTCAGGCTTATTTTGCTTATGACTCTAAAAAATCGGGTGGTTTCACTTGTTCTCACTTACGTTTTGGCGAAACTCCAATTCGTTCTACCTACTTGGTAACTACTCCTAACTTCGTTGCTTGTCATGTTCAGGCATATTTGAAGTTGTATGATGTAACCAAAGGGTTGAAGAAAAACGGTACTTTCTTGTTGAATACCATTTGGAATACAGAAGAAGTAAAAGCTAATTTACCTGTTAAAGTAAAAAAATACTTAGCAGCCAACAACATCAGCCTTTATATTATTGATGCAACTAACATTGCTGAAGAAATTGGATTAGGTAACCGTACCAACACTATTCTTCAATCTGCATTTTTCAAAATTACCAATGTAGTTCCTTACGAATTGGCAGTGGAAAAAATGAAATATGCTATCAACAAATCATATGGTAAAAAAGGCGAAAGCATTGTAAAGAAAAACTACGCAGCTGTAGACCGTGGTGGAGATTACACGAAAGTGGAAGTTCCTGCTGAATGGGCTAACTTAGTTGACGGAACTGAAGTAAGTACTGATATCGTTCCAACATTTATTGGTGACATCGTTCGTCCAATCAATGCACAAGATGGTGACAGCCTTCCTGTTTCAGCATTCAAAGGTCGCGAAGATGGTACATGGGATAATAGTACAAGTAAACACGAAAAACGTGGTGTAGCTGCATTTGTTCCAGTTTGGAATTCTTCAAATTGTATCCAGTGTAACCAATGTGCTTATGTTTGTCCTCACGCTGCTATCCGTCCGTTTATTTTGGATTCAGCCGAACAAGCTAAAGCTCCATTTAACGAAATGCTTAAAACAAACGGTAAACAATTTGCCGATACTGCATTCCGTATCCAGGTTGATGTACTTGACTGTATGGGTTGTAATAACTGTGTGGATGTTTGTCCGGGCAATAAAGGTGAAAAAGCCCTTTCGCTCGTTCCAATTGAAACTCAATATCCAAATCAGGATAACTGGGATTACTGCGCTACTGAAGTAAAATCTAAACAACATTTAGTTGACATTAAAAGCAATGTGAAAAACTCTCAATTGGCTACGCCTTTGTTTGAGTTCTCGGGTGCTTGTGCAGGTTGTGGTGAAACTCCTTATGTAAAACTTGTTTCTCAACTATTTGGTAGCCGTCAATTAATTGCTAACGCAACCGGTTGTAGCTCAATTTACTCTGCTTCGGCTCCTTCTACTCCATATACAGTAAACGAAGAAGGTCGTGGACCAGCTTTTGCTAACTCTTTATTTGAAGACAATGCAGAATTTGGTTTAGGTATGGTATTCGCTAACGACAACATGCGCGAACGTTTGGTTCGTATCATGACCGAAGCTCAAGCAGATGCTGCTATTTCTGATGAATTGAAAGGCTTGTTCGCTGAATGGATTGAAAAACGTGAAAATGCAGAAGATACAATTATTCTGGAACACAGCATTACTCCATTGGCAAAAGCTTCTGATAGCAAATTAGCACAACAAGTGGCTGAATTGAGCCATTACTTAATCAAGAAATCACAATGGATTATTGGTGGTGACGGTTGGGCTTATGATATCGGTTTCGGTGGATTGGATCACGTAATTGCTTCAGGTAAAAACGTAAATATCCTTGTGTTAGATACTGAAATTTACTCTAATACAGGTGGTCAGGCTTCAAAATCAACTCCGGTTGGTGCTGTAGCTAAATTTGCTGCTGCAGGTAAACGTGTTCGCAAAAAAGACTTAGGTATGATTGCTGCTACTTACGGTTATGTATACGTTGCACAAATTGCAATGGGTGCAAATCAGGCACAAACATTGAAAGCTATTCGCGAAGCTGAAGCTTTTGACGGACCATCGGTTATCATTGCTTATTCTCCATGTATCAGCCACGGATTACTTGCCGGAATGGGTAAAGCTCAGGACGAACAAAAACGTGCAGTTGAATGTGGATACTGGCACTTGTATCGTTTCAATCCGGATTTAGAAGCCGAAGGAAAGAACCCAATGATTATGGATTCGAAAGAACCACAATGGGATAAATTCCAGGACTTCCTGAAAGGTGAAGTACGTTACACTTCGTTGATGAAACAATTCCCAGCAGAAGCGCAAGAATTATTTACAGCAGCACAAACTAATGCTAAATGGCGTTACGAAGGATACAAACGTATGGCCGAACGCGTGTTCTAAATAAATTAATGCTTAATTATTTAAAAGACTGCTCAATTTGAGCAGTCTTTTTTGTTTATCCTTTTCACTCCATTATTGTCAACATTTAAAACAGACTTCTTGAAATGGATGTTTAGTCCTTGAATTTAAATTTCAATATAGAAAAAACATATTGTCAGTTATTTTTCAATATCAAATTCACGATTTCCAGCTTGGAAAATAATCAAAATACTTTCAAACGCATGTGAAAAACATTACTTTAACAAACTGAATAACGTTTATTCTGTTGAAAAATATAAAATTGTAAGTAAAGACTACCTTTTACGGATAGTCTTTTTATTTCGCGCCTAATTTTTGATGTAGATTTAGTATATTCATCCTATCTTTCTGATTATCAACAAATAGAAAAAAGATAAAAAATTATTGTGTATTTCGTTGATAATGAAGAATAATTGATGTAAATTTGCACCTTCTTTAAATAAGGAAAAATTTCTGTATTTAGTTTTATTAGGAAATTATAAAATATGGGAATTTTCAACTAAAAGATTACGATTAAATTTATCAAACTATAATATCTTATTTTATGAAACCGACTCATATTGAGCATTTAGGCATTGCAGTTAAAAGCCTCGAAGCTGCTATCCCTTACTACGAAAATGTTTTAGGATTAAAATGTTACGCAGTGGAAGAAGTTCCTGAACAAAAAGTAAAAACCGCTTTTTTCAAAGTTGGTCAAACCAAAATTGAATTATTGGAATCGACAGATCCTGAAGGACCTGTTGGGAAATTTCTTGAAAAGAAAGGCGAAGGAGTTCATCACATAGCATTTGCGGTAGATGGATTACAAGCAAAACTGGATTTGGCTGCCGAACGCGGAGTAGCTTTGATTGACAAAACACCACGTAAAGGTGCAGAAGGATTGAATATTGCTTTTCTTCATCCAAAATCAACTTTCGGTGTGTTGACCGAACTTTGTGAAGATCCAACTAAATAATCAGAAAATCAGTTATTCGGCTGATTGGTGCTTACACGTGATTTTGTGCCAATAAACAACTGTCGAAAACTTCAGATATAATTAAAAATGGAAAATCAAGAAAAAGTAAGAACCCTTATCGATTTGCGCGCTCAAGCGAAAATGGGTGGTGGTGCTAAAAGAATTGCGTCGCAACATGCAAAGGGCAAATTCACTGCACGTGAACGCCTAGAAATGTTGTTGGATGATGGTAGTTTCGAAGAGCTAGACATGTTTGTAACTCACCGTTGCAATAATTTTGGTCTGGAAAACGAAAAATACCTTGGTGACGGTGTAATTACAGGTCACGGTACAATCGATGGTCGTACAGTTTATGTATTTGCTCAGGACTTTACTGTTTTCGGCGGATCATTATCAGAAACGATGGCCTTGAAAATTTGTAAAGTAATGGATATGGCCATGAAAATGGGTTGTCCAATCATTGGTATCAACGATTCGGGTGGTGCCCGTATTCAGGAAGGTGTAACATCACTTTCCGGTTATGCTGAAATTTTCGAACGTAACATCTTAGCTTCCGGAGTTGTTCCACAAATATCTGCTATTTTTGGACCATGTGCCGGTGGAGCTGTTTACTCTCCTGCCCTAACTGACTTTGTGGTAATGACTGAGCAAAACAGCTACATGTTCGTAACAGGACCTAAAGTTGTAAAATCGGTTACAGGTGAAGATATTTCTACCGAAGACTTAGGTGGTGCAGATGTTCACTCGCGTAAATCGGGTGTTTCGCACTTTAAGGCTAAGGACGAAGAAGAAGGAATGTTGCTTATTCGCAAACTTCTTTCATATTTGCCTCAAAACAACCTTGAAGAAGCTCCTTTATTTGAAAATTCCGATCCTATTATTCGTTTGGATGACAAATTAAATACGATTGTTCCGGATAATCCGAACATGCCTTATGATATGAAGGATGTAATTCATACAATTGTGGATAATGACGAGTTTCTTGAAATTCACCAACACTATGCACGTAACATCATTGTAGGTTTCGCACGTTTCAATGGTGCTCCTACCGGAATTGTGGCTAACCAGCCTAACTTCCTTGCAGGTGTACTTGACTGCGATGCTTCACGTAAAGCAGCACGTTTCGTTCGTTTCTGCGATGCATTCAATATCCCCGTGTTGACATTGGTCGATGTTCCCGGATTCTTACCCGGTTCCGGACAAGAATATGCCGGTATCATTACTCACGGTGCTAAATTGATGTTTGCTTATGGCGAAGCTACAGTTCCAAAAGTAACGATAACCATTCGTAAATCGTACGGTGGAGCGCATGACGTAATGAGCTGTAAACAATTGCGTGGTGACTTTAACTATGCATGGCCAACAGCAGAAATTGCTGTTATGGGTGCTGCCGGTGCAATTGAAGTATTAGAAGGACGTGCAATTTCTGCTATCGCCGATAAAGAAGAAAAAGCTGCATTTATTAGTGAAAAGGTAAACGAATACAAAGATAAATTCGCAAATCCATATCAGGCAGCTGCTTATGGATATATCGATGATATCATTGAACCACGTAACACACGTTTCCGTGTTATTCGTGCATTCCAGGCTCTTGAAACTAAGAAAGTAGTGAATCCGCCTAAAAAACATTGTAATATACCTTTATAATTAAGTCCTATGATATTTGAAAACCTTTTTGGAAAAAAATCCAAATCTCCTTCAATTGAAAAGGATAATGCTGAAATACCTTCGGCTGATATGGTGGCCATTGCTATGGCTTTGTACATGTATTATGACGAGGTTCACGATGAAGAAAGTAATGTAATTACAATCAAACACATCGAAAGACGTTATTCGCCGTGGAGTTCAAAAATTTATGGTATTAATAATAATCCGAGATAACATATTATGAAGAAATTCAAATTTTCAATAGATGGGGCTTCATATAGTGTGAATGTCAAATCAGTAGAAGGTAGCAACGCCGAAATTGAAGTAAACGGAAAATCGTACACGGTAGGATTGGAACAAGAGATTAACACCTTAAAGACCCCAATTCTTGTTCGCAAAGATGCACAAACAAAACCGGGCGAAAACAAGATTACTGCTAAAGTAGCTCCAGCGCCTCCTTCAAACAAACCAAGTGCCAATACTATTAAAGCTCCACTTCCCGGTAGTATAATTCGGGTGGAAATCAGTGAAGGCGACACCGTTAAAGAAGGTGATTTACTTTTGGTAATGGAATCGATGAAAATGGAAAACAATATCTTGTCTGAAAAGAATGGTGTTGTCAAACGCATCAGAGTTTCAGCCGGAGAGGCCGTTATGCAAGATGACATTTTACTGGATCTGGAATAGATTCTTTGACTATACAATAATTTAAAAAAGCCCATCGATCATATTCGATGGGCTTTTTTAATGCAGTTAATTGAAATTTCCCATTTAAAGCAATAAAAGCAACAATAAAAGAACAAGTAATCCACCTCCGCCAATAAATATTATACCACCAGAATGATGTCTGCGGCCTCTATTATTATACCGATTCTGATCTCTGTCACGTTTGTCTTGTTGATTTTGAATTATGTGAACTTCTTTACGTAAATCTTTCTTTTCTGCCGGAGTTAATAAATTCATATCCATCGCTCTTATTTCTTCTAATCTCATCATTCCTGCATTTGCTTCTACCGTTTCAGCATTTAGTTCTGCTAAAGCAGTATTGGCTTCTGTTACTTCTGATGTTTTGGCATCTACTGCTGTCATAGCATTTTTTTCATTTTCGGCTCTCAATTCACCTGGAAACAATGACAGCACTATAAATGCTGACATTATAAAAAACATTAGTTTTTTCATTTTCATTTATTTTATTCGTGAATGTATTTTCACGTAGTAAAGGTCATATATTTTGGTTTTCATTCTATTACATAATTATTCATATTTATTACATCATTCACACATATCAATTATGCTAACAAAAAAACAGATATCACTAACTAAGTGACATCTGTTTAGAATATATTTATATGAAAACTTATTTCTCTTATAGTCCCGAAACCAGTTGTTTTAGTTTTGTTTCGGCTATTTTCAGGTTGTAACGAAAATTGATTAGTCTGGTGGACGATTGCACATAATCTTCTTGAGCTAAGTGTACTTCGAGTGAAGTAGCTTGCCCATGCTTTAACCGTTCCAGGCTAATTTGAATATTTTCTTTTGCCAGCACATTATTTTCTGTTTCAATTTTCAGTAATTTCTGTTGATTCTCAAAATCAGTCAGCGTGTTTAATAATTCAGTGTTTACCTGCAGTTTGACATTCTGATAGTCATATTCAGCCGATTGAGCCTGAATTTTGGCAACAGTTTCTTTGCGTTTGGTTTCGCCGGCACTGTAAACAGGAATAGCCAAAGTCCCTCCTACCTGCGGTCCAATAGCACTTGAGCTTAATGTAGATCCTGCAGAATTAACCGTTTGTGAAGCATAATATCCTGCTCTGAAATTGAGAGTAGGTAAATATAAACTGTGACTTTCTTTTAATGCTAATTGAGCAATGTCGATTTGTTTTTGAAAAGCAAGGATGCTGGTGTTTGAATTATTTATTTTTTTTAGTAAGTCAGCTTTATCAGGAGCATAATTCAACGTAATAGAATCATTCACATCAAACGTTTCATTTAAATTTCCCCCTAACAATTGGTTCAGGTTTTTTAAAGCTGCATCAATGGTAAATTGTTGGCTAATGGCAGTTTCAGTATTTACATTTAAGTCTATTTTAGCCTGTAGCAAGTCTGACTTGAGCAATGATCCTGCATTGTAACCGGTCTGCGAAATAACAACTCGATCTTTATTGTAGTTCAAGGTTTCATTAATAGAATTCAGTTGCTGTTTTTGCCTTACCACATCATAATAAGCGGCAATAACATTGAATAAAGTTTGTAACACTTTATCTTTAAACTGAATTTCTCCTAACGCCTGAATCTCTCCCAACTTGCTTTTGGTTACAAACATTTTTCCGCCATCGAACAAGGTCCAGTTCAGTTGCGCACTGGCACTAAACGTTGTACCGGACAAGCCTGAATAATTGGTGAAAGTATTAGGTGCAGTCTTTGTTTTCGTATCACTAAGACCATAATTTCCGGAACCTGTTACCGCTACAGTGGGTAACATGCCGGCATTACCAGCCGTATTATTTACCTTGTCAATTGAGGCATCGTTTCCGGCTACAAGTATATCAAAGTTATTTTTCAGGGCAATTTTCATTGCATCATCCAACGTCAACGCCTTTTGGGCATGTGCAACCGGGAAAATCATCATTCCAAGAATGAATAACCAGATTCTTATATGTGAAGTTAGTATTGTTCTATTGTTTATCATAAGTCATTACTTTGCTTTTATTACTGGACATAACAATATAAGTAACCGGAATTACAAATAAAGTCAGCATTAAGGAGAAGAATAAACCACCCACAACTACAATTCCCAATGGAATACGACTAGTAGAACCAGCTCCCAATGCTAATGCAATAGGTAATGCTCCGAAGATAGTTGCCAATGAAGTCATCAGGATAGGGCGAAAACGTGCAGAAGCAGCTTCGAATGCAGCGAGGCGTTTGTTCATGCCCAGTTTACGTTTTTGATTGGCAAATTCCACAATCAAAATACCATTTTTAGTAACAATACCAATGAGCAGAATCATACCTATTTCGGAGAAGATATTCAGAGTTTGACCGAAAATCCAGAGCGAAAGCATAGCTCCTGCAATAGCCATTGGCACAGTAAGCATGATGATAAACGGATCGCGGAAACTTTCGAACTGAGCTGCCAGAATAAGATAAATGAGCAACAAGGCCAATATAAGTGCAAAGGAAATGTTCGAATTACTTTCGGCAAAATCTCTGGAAGGACCCGACAATGCCGTATTAAAAGAGGGATCCAATAATTTATCTGCAATACGTTGCATTTCGGCAATACCTTCACCCAATGTTTTTCCTTCGGCTAAGTTGGCCGAAATAGTAGCCGATTTATATCGATTATAATGATAAAGTATGGGCGGATTACTATTTTCGCGCATGGTAACCAGATTATCTAACTGAATCATTGTATTGTTATTGGACCTGACATATAAAGATGATATATCAGCAGATGTTTTCCTGTCATTGCGCAAAACCTGCCCCACAACATAATACTGCTTGTTGTTTTTCAAATAATATCCGTAACGACTGCCACTGTAAGCTAAATTCAATGCATCTGACACATCTTTTTCATTTACACCAAGACTGGTAGCTTTAAGGCGGTCTACGACGATATTCAGTTCCGGTTTATTGAATTTCAAATCAACATCAACATTACTAAAGACAGGACTATTTCGTGCTTCTTCCAGGAACTTAGGCAGCACCGAGCGAATCTTCTCAAAATTCAGATTCTGCAAAACGTACTGCACCGGTAACCCTCTGGAGTTAGAAGTGGTGATTGTAGGTTCCTGGCTGGCAATAACGCGAGCTTCGGGAATGCTGTCGTACATTTTCGTTAGTTTTTTATATATGTCTGCCTGAGTTACTTTACGTTTGTTAGCATCGGAAAGAAAAGTAATTACAAAACCGGAATTGGCAGTTGATCCGGTACCATAACGTGCAAGTGTATAAGCGGCCTCCGGAAACTTATCGTAACTCATTTTTGCAATCCTATCCATCACTTTTTTGGAGGTAGAATACTCTGTACCTTCAGGAGCTGTAATACTTGTGCGGATATAACCATGATCTTCAAGTGGAGCTAATTCCGATTTGAGTACTTTGGAAATGGAGAAAATAAGTACTATACAAAAACCTAAAACAGCAAAAGAGACCCATTTATTCTGAATAAAAAAGGTTAACAACCGTCTGTACTTTTTTTCCATTCCCAAAAAGAATGGCTCAGAAGCCACATAAAATTTTGAGTGGTGAGTACCTGTTCCACCTAGGAATACATTCAAAACAGGTGTAAGAGTAAGCGATACAAAAGCGGAAATAAGTACTGCGCTTGCCACCACAATTCCGAATTCGCGGAATAGGCGGCCGGTAAATCCCTGAAGGAATATTACCGGAATAAATACAATGGCAAGTGTCAGCGAAGTTGAAATTACTGCAAAGAAAATTTCGTTGGTTCCTTCGAAAGCAGCCTGCCACTTATTCATTCCCTTTTCAATACGCTTGAAAATATTTTCGGTCACCACAATACCATCATCCACCACCAATCCGGTGGCCAGTACTATACCCAGCAGCGAGAGCACATTGATGGAAAAGTCGAAGAGGTACATAATAAAGAAAGTACCTATCAGCGACACGGGAATATCTATTAATGGTCGTAGGGCAATAATCCAGTTACGGAAAAATAAAAAGATAATTAATACTACCAGAAAAATAGCAATCATCAACGTTTCCACCACATCCGAAACCGATTGACGCACGAATATCGATTTATCGCGGGCAATATTCAGTTCCAGTCCTTTAGGCATGGTGGCTTTAATCTCATCCATTCGTTTATAGAACTCATTGGCAATTTGAATGGTATTGGCACCCGGCAACGGAATTAAAACCATTACCACTCCGGTAGTACCATTGATGGAAGAGCCTGATTCTTCATCCTGTGGACCCAGAACGGCTTCGCCTATATCCCGCATGCGGATAACCTGATTGTCTGTTTGTTTAATGATCAGATTATTAAAGTCATCTTCAGTAACCAGCCTGCCGAAAGTCTTAATAGTAAGTTCGGTGGCATTACCTCTTATTTTTCCTCCCGGCATATCCACATTCTCTTTAGCCAGTGCCACACTTACATCGGAGGCAGTAAGGCCAAAGGCAGTCATCTTTACCGGATCGAACCACAAGCGCATGGAAGGGCGTTGCTGTCCATATATAGATACAGAACTTACACCCGGAATGGTTTGCAATTTTTCCTGCAATACATTTTCAGCATAATCGCTGAGTTCCATAGGGTTCATGGTAGTACTCTGGGCACTCAGATAGATAATCGGATCGCTATTGGCATCGGCTTTGGTAACCGTTGGCGGAGCATCAATATCCTGAGGCAAACTCCGTTGAGCTTGCGAAACCTTATCACGCACATCGTTGGCAGCTTTTTCTAAGTCGGCTCCGAGGTTAAACTCTACCGTAATGGAGCTTTGACCGGTAGCCGACTGTGAAGTAATAGATTTCACGCCTTCAATACCGTTGATACTCTTTTCGAGCGGTTCGGTTATCTGGGATTCAATGATTTCATCGTTGGCACCCGTGTAAGTTGTCTGTACCGTAATTATGGGCGGATCGATAGCCGGATAAAGCCGTACGCCCAGAAAATTAAACCCAACAGCACCCATCAAAATGATGATAAGACTCATTACAATGGAGCCAACTGGGCGTTTTAATGCAATATCAGATAGAGTCATAGTTATTTAATTACGGTTGAGTATAACAGCTTGGAGCCTTCTTTCAGGAAAAGAATGCCGGATGTAATAATTGTATCGCCTTTTTGAATACCTTTGGTTACTTCTATATTGGAAGCCTGACGAATACCGGTTGTAACAGGGATAAAATGAGCTTTACCGTTACGGGCTACAATCACCGATTTATTGGTTTCGGATGGCACAATGGCCTGTGTAGGAATTACCAATGCATTTTTGTTTTCGCTCAGGCGTACTGTGACATCGGTAAACGATCCCGGTAGTAAATCTTTAGACTGACTGTTAACCAAAGCACGTACTTTAAGATTACGGGTACCAACATCAATACCTTCTTCGGTGGCCATCACAGTAGCACTGAATTGGTCGGTGGTATTATTCATGATAAACTTTATTTTCATACCGGTTTTAATTACAGAGCTGTATTTCTCAGGTACGCTGAAGTCGAGCTTAATTTTATTTTCGGTACGGATGGTAGCCAGCAATGTAGATGGTGTAATAATGGCGCCCACACTGATGCTTCTAAGACCGATAACTCCATCGAATGGCGCACGGACTTCCGTTTTGCGTATCAATGTTTTTTCTACTTCTATGTCCGCTTTCAGCGAATTGAGTTGCAAGCCGGTTTGTTCATAATCGTTTTGAGTAATACCGTTTACTTTTAGTAGTTCCGACTGACGATCGTATATTTTTTGCTGTATGGCCAGTTGCACTTGTAGTTTTTTGAGCGTTGCCTGCAGGTCTTCGTCAAAAAGTTTTACAAGCAATGTGCCTTTTCTGACGAATTTACCTTCGGGCAGGTTAATCATTACCACACGTCCGGATACTTCGTTCTTAAGATCCACCTCTTCGTAGGCCATTAACGAACCGGATACATTTATTTCATCAATAAGTAACGATGGCTTTACAATGTAAGCATCCACTTTCTTTATGGCTTTGCCTTTTGGGTTTTGAAGTTTTGCATTATCGGTTGGCTTAGTGAATGCAAGTTTCAGAAAATAAGCAACTAACAATACCAGTATTATGGAGATCCATAAAGTTGATTTTTTTTTCATACGTGCGTATAGTGTTTAATTATCAATTTTGATTTATATTTTGGTTGATATGCCTGTCCACAAAGGACTTTGCAAAAAGTCTCAATACAGAAATCTTTCAGTCATATCCGGAATTTATTTTTGATTATTCAGCAAGTTCAGTTCTATAATGGATAGCATCTTGTTTAGTTCTAGAACCTGATTCTCTGATAAAGAATTCAACGCCACTGAAGTTGCACCTGCAATGGCATTTTTAATGTCGGGCAATACAAGTCTTGCCTTATCGGTTACGGCTAATTCGTATTTTCGTTTATCAGTGGTATTCAAAACGCGTTCCACATACCCATTACTCGACAAATAGTTAATAATGCGCACCACCTGCACTTTATTACAATGAAGAAACCCGGCAAGTTCTTGCTGGGTAATACCGTTTCCGGATTCGATAAGCATTAAGGGATAAAACGAACGCTCGATATCCAGATGCTGCAGGTTACCTTGAAGTTTTGCCTGAAACATCTTCGCAATTTTATCCACTTTGCGGCCAATTGGTTCTTGCATGGAGTATATAAGATAGATTTTTACTGAAAAGGTTTAATCTGACGACAAAATTAGTAAAAATAATTATAGTTAGCAGTGTTATCTATTATTTTAATCGTTATTTAATGCAAGATTTTGATTTATGAAGGTCTTAACAAGTTTATCATCGAATATATATTCATTTACGGTAAAAAAAATGATATTTATAAAATACAAAAAAGGAGATGTGAGTAAATGGACAAAGTAACGATTTCTTTACGAATGGCACTGGTGACATGGAGAGTAATTAGAATAGAGGAAATCAAGTTATGGTGTAAGAAACATTTTTTCGAATAAGATAATGTAAAATAGCTGATCATTATAAAATTAAAATTTTGCTTAACAATATATCATTTTATTATGGCTTAATAATTGAAACTCTATTGGAAGTGCACATATTTATAATATAAAGACTATCAAGAACTGATTCTGACTCCGAATAAAAAAGTTAAATACTAAAATAGTGCTCTAAATATGAAAAAGGACTATTAATTTTGAACCAACTGATTTAAAAATTCCAATGAAAAAACAACTTGCAACATTATTTGTCTTTATATTTTCAATAACTTTTACAGGTCAGACTGAAAATAACTCATTAAGTCCTGTCAAAGAAAAAAAGACTGTCAATAATTCCAAAAACAATGCAGTCACTCCTACCCTATATGCTCCCAATGAAGTTGGCATGAGTGCAATAAAGTTGGAACGCATTGATTCAATAGTAAAGGATGGAATCAGAAACAAGGTTTTCCCCGGCTGTCAGGTATATATAATGAAAGATGGTAAACCTTTTTATGACAAGTGTTTTGGCACTTATACATACGAGGAAACACAAAAAGTGAAACCAACCACTATGTATGATCTTGCTTCCCTGTCTAAAACTACCGGGACATTGCTGGCAGTGATGAAGCTTTACGATAATGGGAAACTGAAGCTGGACGATAAAGCATCCGACTATCTCACGTTTCTGAGAGGTACTGATAAGGAAAGCATTACGATAAAGGAATTATTATTTCATGAATCGGGCTTACCTGGCTCACTCCCATTCCATCAGCTTGTAATTGAAAAAAATAATACTCCATCTTTCTTAGCCACGGCCGCTGATAAAAGGCATAATGTTAAGCCTGGTAAAAACAGGACTGTAATTCCCCGGTTTAAATATAAAAATGACTTAGTTTCTAAAGTCCCTTCTGCTGAATTTACGATGCAGGTATCAGACAGCTTTTATTTGAAAAATAGTGTCCATAAAGCTGAGATGCAGATGATAGCAAAGACACAACTGAGAAGTAAGACGTATCTGTATAGTTGTGTAAACTTTATTTTGTTGAAAGAAATAGTGGAAACAATTAATGGCATGCCAATGGATGTGTTTTTGAATCAGGAATTTTATGCACCAATGAAACTTAACAACATGGACTATCTTCCATTGCGAACACATAAGCTGCAAGATATAGCTCCGACTCTTAAGAGGGATTACCTCCGAAACGGAGTAATACAGGGCTATGTCCACGATCCTGCTGCAGCGTTTCTGGGTGGAATATCAGGTAATGCGGGTTTATTTGCTACGGCACGGGATGTTGCCTGGGTGTATCAGTTATTGCTCAATAAAGGTGAGATGGATGGAAAGCGATACTTAAGTGACGAAACATGCAAAATTTTTACCACAACCACTTCGGCAAGCGGAAGACGTGGATTGGGCTTTGATAAACCTGTTCCTTCAAATCCATTACATAATCCATGTTGTATTTCAGCACCCGCTGCAGTTTATGGACATACAGGTTATACCGGCACTTGTTGTTGGGTAGATCCGGTTAATGACTTGGTATATGTCTTTTTAAGCAATCGTACTTATCCCAATGATGGTGTAAATAAACTGGCCAGAATGAGCATTAGGCCTAAAATACAGGAAGTAATCTATCAATCGATGAAATAATTTAGCGTTGATTGAATTCGTTTTCTGTTCAATCTAATTTGCAAGATTCCGACTTCTAACCTCACAGAAAAAAAATGCCAAATAATTAACTCTAATATCTGGCAAATGGCATTCTTTAGTCCAAAATAAAATGTTTGTATTTATATGTTTTATTCAACATATAAATACAAACATTACAAAGCCTGAATAATATTTTTGCTTCGTGCGTGGATAAAACAATACCAATAACAGTTTGGCAGTAATATGACGAACAAGATAAACATGAAAAAGTTACATTATTAACAATTTATGAAAGTAAATTATAACAATGAATAAAGTAATAATAACTTTGAATGTATTTTGAAAAACAGGATGACTATAAATTGCTTTCATAATAGTGGAATTTTATATGTTTGTATAAATATGCTTTAATGTAGAATAATCTTAAGTGATAACTACAGTGCAAATATATGAATAAATTTATATTATGCTGATATATAATTATATGTCATAATCAACTCTACTTTTGTAGTAATAATTACAATGCATTAATATAACATTTTTGTATTCTCCATTAATAAACTGTTGAGCTTTGATTAAAAATGTTTTAATTTTAAAAAAATCAACTACTTTAATACATGTATTATTGACACTTAACTGAATTACTGTCGTAAAAAATATAACAGCTTAAAGAACTAAACTCTATAAAAAATTTGTTTGAAGTATAAATAGAGATTGAATTTATATTACTTTATTTTAAAATCATCCAAGTATTTATACATACTTTAATATTATAATCGTATTTATTTGCATTTATTAGTTTATGTTGACGTGTTTATCGAAAATGTTTGGAGTTTTAAACTACACATAATGCGTAACCTGGTATAAAGATTGTAAAAAATACGAGTACATAGAGATATAAATGCTTCCCTATAAACCAACCGTTTATAAAAAAACAAGAATGTACTGACTTTATTGAAGGTATTCCCACTACTTTCGACGAAACAGTGGAATTGGATGGCAAAGTGGGAGTATATACTCATCCTGCAACCGATTACAAAAAAAAACTATATAATATTACTTCGGGTGATAAACTGAATAGACATCTTGCACCGGATGGTGGCTCAGCAGCCACCATTGAGAAAGTAAAATAAGACAGTTCTTATCTTTAGTCTGTTATTTTTATAGTCAGGGGTTTCTATCCTGACTGTTTTTTTTAATGAGTTAGTTTTCAATGTAATATTACGTTATATGGACACTTCGTGGCACTGAATATAGTTGATAAACCCTTTATCCAACCAACTTATTTAATATCTATCCCAGTTATCAGTTATCATTCTATCAATAGCGAAGGCAGCTTAATGAAACTGAAATTCTATTTTTTCAACAAACAAAAATATAAAGCGGTTGTTATAGTAATTGTTTTAAATCAAATATTATGTCCAGAACAAGCACATATCTTAACTTCTCCCGTAATACGGAGGAAGTTTTCAATTATTACAAGTCTATCTTTGGCGGTGAGTTTGCCGGAGGCGGTGTAGCACGCATGGGTGATTTTCCACCACCCGAAGGAGCTCCGCTATTAGCCGAAGAAGATAAAAATCTGATTATGCACATAGAACTTCCCATTGTGGGCGGTCATATGCTGAGGGGAACCGATGCTTCTGAATCAATGGGACATCATGTGAAAATGGGGAATAACATACACATCATGCTGGAACCTGATACTAAAGCAGAAACAAAAAAGCTTTTCAATGCGTTAGCGGATGGTGGCACCATAAGTATGGAATTACAGGATATGTTCTGGGGAGCATATTATGGAAGTTGCACCGATAAGTTTGGTATACAGTGGATGTTTAACTGCACCGAAAAATAGCCTATGGAAACAATACAGAATACAAGTATTTTGGTCCATACTGTTATCAATGCACCTATTGAAAAAATATGGAAATGTCTGATTACGCCCGAAGACATTGTAAAGTGGAATGCTGCATCCGCTGATTGGCACACCACTTCTGCTGTAAATGACTTGCAGGTTGGAGGAAAATTCTCTTATCGGATGGAAGCTAAAGATGGCAGTTTTGGTTTTGACTTTGAAGGGATATATGATTCTATAACTCCCAAAGAGCTGATTGAATATACCCTGGGTGATAATCGGAAAGTAAAAATAGAATTACGAAAAGTGGGACATGCAGTAAAAGTGGAAGAAGTGTTCGAAGCAGAGAATGAAAATCCCATTGAACTGCAACGAACTGGGTGGCAAGCCATACTTGATAATTTTAAAGAACATGTTGAACAAATAAATTGAGAATAGTATGACAAATCAAATAGCACCTTGTCTTTGGTTCGACAACCGGGCCGAAGAAGCAGCACGCTTTTATACTTCTATTTTCAAAAACTCTTCGATAGAAGCTATCAGCTATTATGGCAAAGAAGGATTTGAATTTCACGGACAACCCGAAGGCACAGTACTTACTGTGGCTTTCCGCATCAACGGACAACTATTCACTGCTTTGAATGGAACACCTATATTTAAATTCACGGAAGCCATTTCATTTCAGGTGTTTTGCGATACACAGGAGGAAATTGATCATTATTGGGATAGCCTGACAGCAGGTGGCACAGAAAGCCAATGTGGATGGCTGAAAGATAAATTCGGTGTATCCTGGCAAATTGTTCCAAGCATACTGCCCAAGCTAATGACCAATCCTTTAAAGGCAGGTAAAGTCACGGCAGCTTTTATGCAAATGAAAAAGTTTGAAATAGCAAAATTACTTGAAGCATAAAAAAAATGAAAATGTATACTGAATTCATGAACCAATTAAATGCATAGGTTGCCAACTGGCAGCCTATTTTATTTACAACCTTTCACACTGTAAAATGGATTTTATAATTTATCAATGATTGGCTAAAGCTTGTAATTCGTAACTTTGCAAGTTCAAAATGTAAAAAAATGAAAGTAGTATAATGGCAAACAAACATAAAAAACAAACACCGGACGGTAAGCCCGCCAAACCCAATATTTTCTCTATACTGAAACCGTACCGGCTGATGATTTTCAGCCTGATAGGATTTGCGTTGTTGAGTAACGGTGTGAATTTGGTTATTCCCAAGCTAATCTCCCACGGCATTGATGATTTTTCGAAAGGAACATTTTCCTACGAAAAAATCATTATTGAATTTTCGGTGGCAGCATTCATCATCTTCGTATTTACTTTTTTGCAGGGAATATTGCAGGTTTATGCCTCAGAGCGTGTTGCACGCGATTTACGCACCAAGCTGGCTGATAAAATTTCCCGTCAGAGTTACGCGTTTATCCAACAGGCAAACCCTTCCAAGCTCCTTACCAACCTCACTTCCGACATTGATTCTATCAAGCTATTTGTGTCTATGGCCATTGTGTCACTGGCTTCGTCGGTGTTTATCATTATCGGTGCCAGCATTTTACTAATCACCATCGATTGGAAACTGGCATTATCGGTATTGGCAATTATTCCTATTATTAGTGGAGCATTTTACTTTGTATTCCGAAAAGTACGGGTATTATTCAAGAAAAGCCGCGAAGTAGTTGACTGGCTTAATAAAGTTATCAGCGAAAGCGTGTTGGGCTCGGCACTTGTGCGGGTATTGAATTCACAAACCATGGAATACAACAAGTTTTTGGATGCCAACACGCAAGCCAAAGACCTGGGCATCTCCATACTCAAGCTGTTTGCCACACTGATTCCTATCGTAGTATTTGTAGGAAATATGGCATCGCTTACCATTCTGGCATTGGGTGGACATTTTGTAATCACCGGAGCCATGTCCTTAGGTGATTTTGCCGCTTTCAGTTCTTACCTGGTGATACTTATTTTCCCCATTATTATTATTGGCTTTATCAGTAACTTTATGGTACAGGCTTCCGTTTCATATGGTCGTATTTATGCCGTATTACATGCTGAAGAAACCCGTGATACTGGCACCCTGAATAGTCCGTTGCACGGCCTAATTGAGATGAATAACATATCAGTGGTTTATGGCGATAAGCCTGTGCTGAAGCATGTTTCATTCAGTATTCAACCGGGTACACGAACAGCAGTTATAGGACCTACTGCTGCAGGGAAAACACAATTGCTGTATCTGCTTACCGGACTGATACAACCACAGACAGGTACCATTCTGTTCGAAGGCATTGATATCAACGCGTACGACAAAGAAACATTTCAACATCAAATAGGATTCGTATTTCAGGATAGTGTGATGTTCAATATGAGCTTACGCGAAAACATAGCCTTCAACGAAAAAGTAACGGAAGAATTGATGACAAAAGCCATCGAAACCGCTGAACTGAATGATTTTATCGGTGCACTACCACAAGGGTTGGACACCATAGTGAGTGAGCGAGGCACCAGCCTTTCGGGCGGTCAGAAACAACGTATTATGTTGGCAAGGGCATTGGCACTAAATCCGAAGATACTGTTGCTCGATGACTTTACAGCCCGCGTTGATAGTCAGACGGAACAAAAGATACTCGATAATGTAGAACGTAATTATCCGGGAATCACTTTGCTTTCGGTGACACAGAAAATTTCGTCGGTTATGCATTACGGTCAAATCATTTTGCTGGAAGAAGGTGAAATGCTGGCCAGCGGAACACATGAGGAGTTGATGCAAACAAGTCCTGAATACGTTCAGATTTTTAATTCGCAACGCAGCACTAATTATTATGAAGAAACCAACTCCTAAAGGGAAGTTGAAGTTAGCTTCGTTTAATATTCTTTATAACTAAATATTTTTTATCAGTACTATCCAGTTCCCTTTTAGGGGTTACGGGTCAATATCAGATACATTATGAACTATAATCTCAACATAAAAAAAGACATTACGCTCAACGAGAAAGTCAGCACCTCAACCACGCTGAGACGCTTGTTGACACTCATGGGACAGGAACGGAAGAATCTGTACATTGCCATGGTATTTATTTTCATCAATGCCGGGTTGAATCTGGTTGCACCTTATTTGATGGGTCATGCCGTGGATAAGTACATTGTCACCAAACATTATGAGGGTGTGATTCAGTATTCCATTATTCTGTTCGGGGTTTTCGCGGTGGCACTGGTGAGCGGTTATACACAGACACAACTCATGGGACGTGTGGGACAACGCATGCTGTTTAACCTGCGAAACATGGTTTTCACTAAACTGCAGGAATTGCCCATCGATTTTTTCAACCAGAACAAAGCAGGTGATCTTATTTCGCGCGTGAATAACGATACCGATAAAATAAACCAGTTCTTTTCGCAATCGCTGGTGCAGTTTATGAGCAGTATTTTTACGATGATGGGTGCAGGTATCTTTCTGTTATCCATCAACCTTAAGCTGGGATTGGCAGCATTGGTTCCTGCTTTTGTTTTATTGATATTCACCCGCAGCATTTCGCCCTGGGTAAAAAACACCAACACCACCAATATGCGAAGTACCGGTATACTGAGTGCTGAAATTCAGGAAAGCCTGAATAACTTTAAGGTGATAGTTGCCTTTAACCGCCGCGATTATTTCCGCAAGCGTTTTGACGAAGTAAATGTTGAGAACTACCAAAGTGCTGTGAAAGCAGGTATTGCCAACAATATGTTTACACCGGTATATGGTTTTTCTTCCAGTATCGGACAAATGGTAGTGCTGGCATTTGGTATTTACCTTATTTCCGTAGGGCAGTTTTCGGTAGGGTTGCTTATCAGCTTTTTGGCTTATATAGCGCAGTTTTATAATCCACTCCGCCAAATAGCAGCCTTGTGGGCTAACTTTCAAGTGGCACTTGCAGGTTGGGATCGTATTTCGCAAATATTGGTACTCGAAAACAACCTGACTGTCAAAGCTAAAACCGCTAAAGAAGATACACCATACCTGATGTCATTCCGCAATGTTTCGTTTTCGTATATTCCCGGCAAGGAAATTCTGACCGATGTGAGCTTTGATTTGAAGCGTGGAAAAACATATGCATTCGTAGGTCCAACCGGTGGTGGTAAAACTACTACCGCTTCGTTGATGGCAAGGCTTTATGATCCTACTTCCGGACAAATAATGCTGAATGGCGTGGACATACAAACCCTCGACCCAAGCGCACGTACTGCTAAAATAGGATTTATCCTGCAAGAACCATTTCTGTTCACCGGAACCATACGCGACAATATCCTGTATGGTAACCAATGCTTTATCAACCTCACCGATGAAGAATTGTTGAAAGAAATAAAAGAAGTTGGATTGGATGGTTTGCTCGAACGCTTTGACGGAGGACTTTCGTCCGAAATAAATTCATCGGGCGATGGTATCAGTCTGGGACAAAAGCAACTCATTGCCTTTATGCGTGCAGTGCTTCGCCGCCCCGACTTGCTTATTCTGGATGAAGCTACTGCTAATATCGATACAGTGACGGAACAGTTGCTCGACGAGATACTACACAAGCTGCCTGACAGCACCACACGCATTATCATTGCGCACAGGCTGAACACCATAGAGAATGCCGACGAGATATACTTTATCAACTCCGGCTCGGTTATCAAAGCAGGCTCGTTGCAGGATGCAGTGAAGCTGCTGCTGCACGATAAAAGGGAAAGTTAGGTTATCCTTGCTTTTAAAAAACTTCAAACACCGGAGGGTATCGATTTATGCGATAATCTCCGGTGTTTGTTTTGTATGCCCTTTGTTTGCCATATAGCATGGTTCGGTGCGCTGCATCTTTGATTGTATATCATTGAAATATTCTACAACTGGTACGGGACGCTGTCCCTCAATAAGGTGAAGCGTACCGGACTATTGGTAGCAGTCAGAATTATCCTAAACCAGCAGGTGCAGCGCACCGGACTATCAATAATCAATTGATGAGAGTTAGGAATGAACAACATCTTAAATATCATTAGATAGTTGATTTTGTAAACTTCAACTACAATTTAACCACAAAAGACACATAAAAGTATAAGAAGAAAATTTTAAGCTGTATATCACATGGATTTTTAAAGGAAACAATGCAAAGCTTTTATTTCAAATAAACTTTTGTAATTCTTTTGTAGCTTTTGTGCTGTTTTTTTGTTCTTTATCTGCTACGAGGAGTTTATGGCTGGAATGGTTGCATCAAACATAAACGGCTATGATACAAAACAAAAAGAGTGTGATTCGGATATATTGAATCACACTCTTTTATAATTTCAGGAAAATAATGTCGGTTATTTATGTTCCAGGCTATCTACAGGCATAGGAGTTATATCTTTGGATGTATAAGCGGGAACATTATTGTTGCCGTTATTTTTTATAACCTGATACCAAACTTCGTTATCCTGCATTACGGCTTTGTATTGAACCCCATTGAGGATATAATAGGTTTGTCCCTGTATTTCGAGTTTTTCATAACCCTGAGGAATACTTTCCACCATAGCACCTACCGGAGGTTCTACCACTTCATATTGTCCTTCGCTCGGTGTATAATACGTACCAAAGTAATAAAAATAAGGCACACCATCAACCGTGAATTGAGAACTACCTTTAGGAAGTGTTTTTACCCGATAGCCCACCGGAGCAGCTACTACCTGATACTTACCATCTTCCGATCTATAGTATATGCCATCATTGTCATAATAATTCATGTCATTATACATAAATTCTAAAGCATAAGGAGATATTCCCCAATAAAATCCTCCCCAATAAGGGAAGTATGGATAACCCCAATACGGGTAAGCCCTGTTTATACCGTACCCTCTATGATAATCAGAACCTCTACGATAAGCAGAGCCTCTGTTTACAACACTGCGTGATGACATTACTCTTGCAGGACTGCGACTGATTCCGACACTTCCCGAAGAACGCCCCATACTGACACCACTACTGACACTACGACCACCACCCCCACCGTGTCTGCCTCCTCCATTGCGGGCATCCACCGTAGTTGAAAGACTCAATGCAAAGAAGAAAGCTGTAGCTAGAATCAGCTTTGGAAGTTGAAATGAAAATGAACTTCGCTTTGAATATAATTTAATCCGTTTCATAATTGAATGTTTTTAAATTGTCCTGTTATGACTACTTAATGCGCAACAAGTTTAATACCAAAATTGAAGAATAACAGGTCAATGCAGCATATTAAATTTATTTGGCTATTGCCCTATTAAACAGGCATAAAATTGTAAAATAAAATTTCATTTTATATAAATATATTGATATAACCCGATGATAATTGTGAGCAAACGGCAAAGAGATTTATTGAATTTGAAATTTATCAAAAACATTTATAAAGCTAGAGGCGTTAAACCTCTATGAAATTTTACGCTAAAATATACAGAATGAAATATACACTTACACTTGCTATTTTGACTTTGACCATTTTTTCTAATTTTGCCGAATCAATAGATTCCACAAAGAATGAAACTTTCTCTGTACATGCCCAAACCACCATTATAAATCAAAATAAATCAGGCTTTAGTGCCAAGTATTCCGGCGATAATAGTTTAAGCACTCTATCCGAGAGCCAGACATCAATTACTTCGACACTCTATGCAGGTTCGCGGTTATGGAATGGAGCGAGCGCATTTATTAATCCTGAAATTGCAGGTGGATCAGGATTAAGCGGTGCCGAAGGAGTTGCAGCTTCTACCAATGGAGAGACCTTTAGAATTGGCGACCCTGCTCCTAAAATATATGTGGCCAGATTATTTTTTACTCAACGAATTGCATTAAGCGATAAGACTATTTATCAACCAGGCGATTTCAATCAGCTTGCAGAAAAACTTCCAACAAATTATTTGTCTGTTACGCTGGGTAAAATTAGTAT